>OKVX01000640.1_pt1 | contig 17036 bp, 15 predicted proteins | sample 1606941 | NCBI WGS metagenome assembly OKVX01 (sample SAMN03281016, study PRJEB24777) | human gut metagenome | isolation source: fecal sample PR161 from 1 month old female Malay infant, caesarean... | reverse complement strand
CCTTTGGTGCCTCTGCCGTTTCAACGATGTAAATAGCTGTTTCTTTAAAATTTACCTTCTCTACATTGTTTTCCATTTTCCCCACTCCTTTTTGTTTGGTACCTATTACTAAAATAAAAAAGCATCTCACTAATTTCTTAGTGGGATGCTCTGGAGAATCCCACTCAACAAATGTCAAACAGGACCTCAAACTGTTTTTTTCAAAACAAGTTTCAAGTCCTCAGTCTAATAATAATGATCATTTGTCCAGTAGTCGTCGCGTTCATAGAAATTCTCCTTAGAAAAATTAAATTTAAATGGCAATTAAATTAATTTATGGTTGTAATGATAAAGGAGGTTTTATCAGTTGTCAATGAGTTTATAGAATTTTCTGACATTTAATCTCTCATTTTTGTAAGTCGATTGTTCGTTTAATAAATGGTGGCTGACAAAAAAATTCAGTATTGTGGAATTCAGAGAGAGGAGTTTTTTTATGAATAAAGGAATGACTGGTTTTCAGTTAAAAGTTTTAGGGGTAGTGACCATGGTCATTGATCACATCGGAGAATTTTTTCTCTTTTTGGGTGTTCCCATGTGGTTCCATTGGATCGGTCGAATCGCAGCTCCGCTGTTTCTATTTGAAAGTTCTGAGGGGTTCATTCATACGAGCAATCGTAAAAAGTACATGTTCCGATTGCTAGCCGGCTATTGGCTGATGGGGATCATTAACTTCATCCTAAATCGTTACTTTTCTATCGGCGGGTCAATCGTTATCAATAATATTTTTGGCACCATATTCTTAGGGACTGTCTACATGCAGGCCTGTGAATATTTCAAACAAAGGAAAACCTTTATTAAGGGCCTCGTATGGTTCCTTGTACCTACCCTGTTAAGCATTTTCGCGATGATGCTATTGTCTAACGGCAGCCTATTTGATTCAAAAATCGGTCTGTTGTTTTTCCAAGTATTCACTCTAATCGTTCCAACAGTCATGATGACAGAGGGTGGCTTTTTACTAGTGGTCCTCGCTGTTTTATTCTATCTTTTCCACGGAAAGAAATTTCTACAAGTTGCGGCACTAGTCGTTGTCGCCGTTATTACACTTGTTTTTGGCGGCGGGATTCAATACGCCTTCTCCTTTAACTATCAATGGATGATGTTCCTAGCGGCAATCCCAATCATTCTTTATAACGGCGAAAAAGGACGAAGCATGCGGAATTTCTTCTACATTTTCTACCCTGCACACATCGCTATCTTCGCGATCATAAGTTTTCTTATCCAACGCTAAGCTTGACCTTGGTGAAAAAAAGCTTTACAATGCTTTCTGTGAATAAATCGTACAGATAACACGCAGGGCGTGTCGAGAGAGAGGCGGTTTCTATTAATTTAGAAACCACCTCTCCTTTTTTGCGAGTTCAACTTTTCGCAGTTATTAAAAGTGTGAGGCCGGTTTCTTCTGTGTCAACTAGTTTAAGTACAGGTTGTTTAGTTGAATCGTATGCGTGACGAAGATATGACTCATTTTTCTGGGTTTTAGAAAAATGAAGTCCCTTGACATGAGGTAGCTGCGAGTTCATCTTTTCGCAGAATACCAAAAGATGAAATGAATTTTGGGTCTTCACTAATTCAAGTATAAGCTGTTTCGTTGAATCGTACGCGTGACGAAAATAGCATCATTTTTCTGGGTTTTAGAAAAATGACTTCCGGTCACTTAAGGTAGCTGCGAGTTCATCTTTTTGCAGGTTGATAAAAGATGAGAGGGATTTACTGTCTTAGCTAGTTTAAGTACAGGATGTTTCGTTGAATCGTATGCGTAACGAAAATAGCATTCATTTTTCTGAGTTTTAGAAAAATGAATGCCGCTCAGCTACGCCAATATGAACCCTGCGGCACAAACTCAATGCACTGTTATCTGTCGAAACAAAGTGAGGTTATTACATGAAAGAAAAGAAAATCCATTTGTTGTTAGCTGTCCTTGCCACTGGAATTATGTCCTTTGCTGGGGTCTTGATTGAGACCGCCATGAATGTGACCTTCCCTACGCTGATAACACAGTTTGGGATTTCGACTGGTATGGTACAGTGGGTCACGACGATTTATCTCCTGGTGATTTCCATTATGGTGCCCTTTTCCAATTATTTATTGAAAAATTTTTCGATTCGCAAATTGTTTATTGTCGCTAATCTGTTCTTCATCGCAGGTTTAGTGATCGACTTATGGTCACCTTCTTACAGCATTCTTTTACTCGGACGGCTACTCCAAGGAATCAGCACTGGGATTGCTTTGCCGTTGATGTTTCATATTATTTTGAATTTCACTCCTATGCATAAACGAGGCACCATGATGGGGGTTGGAACATTAACGACTTCGATCGCTCCAGCGATTGGACCCACTTATGGCGGGATCATGACTGCCAGCCTGTCTTGGCATGCAATTTTTCTATTTTTATTACCTGTCCTCGCGATTTCTTTGGTGATTGGTCTTTATGCCATCCCAGAGATGTCTGTCAAGAAAACTGGGGCGCTGGATGTCGTTAGCTTGATCGGTGTTGCGTTGCTGTTCAGCGGACTATTAATGTTCTTAAATCAAATCGGCAGCTTACTAAGTCTTGTTTCGCTAGCTATCGGCATTGTCGGATTCGTGATCTTCTATCGTCAGGCAACGCGCGGAAAAAATCCGCTAGTGCGTATTACCGTATTGAAAAATAAAGTCTTTGTTTTATTCTTGTGCGGCTTTTTGGTTTGTCAGTTTTTACTTTTAGGGATTTCCTTCGTTTTGCCAAACTTCATTCAAATCGTCTTAGGCAAAGATGCCTTTATCGCAGGGCTTGTCATGATGCCTGGAGCCGCAGTCGGCGCGATTTTAGCTCCAATCTCTGGACGTGTCTTAGACAGCTTTGGGCCGAAAAAACCGATCTTATTAGGCTTGAGCTTTGCGACGATCGGTTGGATCGCCTTAACACTGTTATTACGTTCACCGTTTCTGCTAGGATTCGTCGCAGGTCATGTCTTTTACATGATCGGTATCGGTTTTTCTTACAGCAACTTAATGACTACAGGAATGAACTTGCTGTCAGAGGATGAATATGGTGATGGCAATACGCTGTTTAATACACTGCAGCAATTCTCTGGCGCCGTTGCCACAGCGATCGTTGCGACAATCATTAACTTGGCTCAACAATCCCAATCGGATTTTATCGCCGCAACAGTTACCGGCTCCCAGCTTTCCTTACTCGTCCTATTAGCTTTACTACTGGCTGTCTTTACTGCTTGCCTGGTTCATTTTCGCAATAAACCCGCTTTGGATTGATGGTAAGAAACAGGGCAAAAGTTCCTTCTGTCGTCGCTAGCTTTCATGTCAGATCCTGATACACTTAACCTATTAAGGTTGGAGGGATAGAAGATGACATTAGGAAACAATTTCTACACTGCACGTAAAAAGCAGGGATTGTCTCAAGAAGAGGTCGCCGAAAAACTCGGCGTTAGCAGACAAACCATTTCAAAATGGGAGCTTGACGAAACCCTGCCGGATATCAATCAATCGAAAAAATTAGCCGCCGCATACAAAGTTTCTTTGGATGAACTAATCGAATTCGATCCAGACCTAAACGATATCAAGGAAGTCATCGCTAAAACCAGTGAAGAGAAGCAGCAGAAGATTGACTGGACGACGGTTTGGTCTGAAAAATACCCTGTGTTGGCAACCTATCAAAAGACTGTCCATGTAGAGACGTATACTTCCCAGCTAACAGAAATGCTGAAGCGCTTGAAAAGGGATTATGGCTACAATGATCAGGACGCCTTTCTAGTGTTGAAAGATATTTTGGCTCAAATCTGGAACAACAAATAACGGGAAAGCCGTGACGGACTCTGTCACGGCTTTTTCCTATTCTTCACATTCAGTTCCTGTTCTTACCATTTCTGCGGCTTCGCTTTTTTTCACTTGAAGAATCAAGAGGATGGCGAATAAAACAATAAGTGCCCCGAATAATGGTGTATAGGCAATAGACATTTTACCAGTGACTTGTGCACCGATTGTCGATCCTAATGTAATTCCAATGTTGAAGGCGGCGATATTAAACGCTGAAGCCAGAGTAATGTCCTGCGGTACGTACTTTTCCGCTAGCTGTACAACATACAGTTGCAGACCTGGCACGTTCATGAAGGCAAATAAGCCTAACAGCATCGCTGCCAGCAGTCCTAGAATACTGTTTCCAATCAAGATGGTCACAAATAAGAACACGAGAGCCGCCATCAAAAGACCGAACATCTTGATCAAGGATGCCAACGGCTTTTCATTCGCGAAATGTCCGCCAACAGTATTCCCGATAGCGACCATTACGCCATAAATGATCAAAATAACCACGACAGCACTGGCAGAAAATCCAAAATCGGTTAAAATCGGCGACAGATAAGTGTATGCAGCAAAGGTACCGCCGTAACCGAAAGCGGTAATCAAGAAGGACATCACCAATGGTTTATTGGTAAAAATTCGGGTGAAGCCCTTCAAGTCCACTTTACCTGGAATCGGTAAATGACGGGGAACCAAGAAACTGCTAGCGATTAGTCCTAACAACCCAACAACAGCGATAAAGATAAAGGACATGTTCCAAGTTGTCTGTTGACCAATAAAGGTTCCAAGCGGTACTCCCGTCACGGTAGCCACAGTTAACCCTGTAAACATGATGGCGATGGCGCTTGCACGCCGTGAAGGTTCAACAACGTCGGCCGCAATCACAGTTGAAACAGACATAAAGATTCCGTGAGCCAAGGCTGCCAAAATGCGGCCTAGCAATAAAATAAAGAAGGTCGGCGCAAAAGCCGCCAGCAGATTTCCACTGATAAACAGCAGCATAATGCCGATCATCAAGCTACGACGGTTCCATTTTCCTGTTAAAACGGTCAATAAAGGGGCTCCGATCGTAACGCCTAAAGCGTACAATGAAACAGTTAACCCTGCTTGTGCGAGTGTGACGTTGAAGCTTTTAACAATCATCGGCAAAAGCCCGACGCTGATAAATTCCGTTGACCCGATCGCGAAAGCATTAATCGCGAGAGCCAGTAATGTTAAATTTGGTGAGAGTTTCTTTTCCATTTTGTTCCTCCAAAAAAAGTATTTGTAACCTACGAGAAGATACTATATACTGTTGATGATCTTTTGATAAGTACCCACTTTTTTGTACTATAGATACCTTTTAGTAACTTTTGGATGGTATCAACATTTTAAGGAGGAATTTTTTTGGAGAATCGTTCCTATATGATCGGTGTCGAAGCGACGATGGATGTTATCGGCGGAAAATGGAAACCCATTATTCTTTGTAACCTTCGCCATGGACCGATGCGTCCCAGCGACTTGAAGCGAGGAATTACTGGCATCAGCCAAAAAATGCTGACCCAGCAGCTTCGTGAGTTAGAGGAAGATAATATTATTGACCGGAAAGTGTATCAACAGGTGCCGCCAAAAGTCGAATATTCATTAAGCGACTATGGCCGCAGCCTGTCTGATATTCTAGATAGTCTGTGCAGCTGGGGCGAGCAGCATGTCGCTCACCTGCAGGAGCAAGGACAAGATATTTGTTTGAAGGCAAACTAAAAAGAAGTTGAGAAGGCGCTAGTCTCTAAAATCGTTCGCTTGTAACGTTTAGAGAAAGGACTCTTTCTCAACTTCTTTTTTATTTGATGACGATATTATCGGTCATTTTGGCCCAATGATTGGTTGGCCCATGTCCGTGCCCAACAAAAATCGGCTGGCTGATAGCTGCTTGGATAAATTTCTTGCCGATAATGATCGCTTCCTTCAGCTCGGTTCCTTTTGCCAGTTCCGCGGCGATACAGGCGGAAAAGGTGTCGCCGGTTCCATGAGTACTTGCTGTCTCCACTCTCGGCGCACTCATCCAGAAGCTTTCGCCTGATGCCAGCAAAACATAGTCCGCCGCATCCTTGTTCTGGCTGTGTCCGCCTTTAACGACAACGTTTTGCGTACCGAAGGCTTGCAGCTTTTTCGCGGCATTGATCATCTCCTGATCCGTCACGATCCGCTGACCAATGATGACTTCTGCTTCTGGCAAATTGGGGGTAACGATCGTCGCTAATGGCAGTAATTGCTGATTGATCGTTTTTACCGCGTCACTTTGTAACAGATGATGGCCCCCCTTCGCTACCATTACAGGATCTACGACTACTGGGCCAAAATCTACCTGCTTCAGCTTTTTTACCACCGTTTCTACTCGTTCCACATCCGCCAACATCCCAGTCTTAGCAGCACCAATCGCAAAATCAGCGGCTAAAGAATCAAACTGCGCTTCGATAAAGGGGCTAGGAATCGCCATGCTGTCTTGTACCCCATAGGTATTTTGAGACGTCAATGCCACAATAATGCTCATTCCGAAAGCCTTTCGTGCCTGGAAGGTTTTGAGGTCCGCTTGAATTCCCGCACCACCGCCAGAATCCGATCCAGCAATCGTTACAACCTGAGGCGTTTCATTTATCATTTTGATTCCCCCAATACTTTATCCATTTTTTCTTTCAAACGTCGAACTTTTTCGCCGACCGCTTTTGCCCGCATGATTTCACTAACGATTGATACCCCGGCGATTCCCGTACCGTAAAAATCCGTCAGGTTATCTTCCTTGATCCCGCCGATCGCAACACTAGGAATCGCTACCTGCTCATTGATTGCCTTCAGTGTTTCGATCGAAGTTAGCGATGTCTCTTTGGTTTTTGTTGGGAAAATCGCGCCAATACCTAAGTAATCCGCGCCCGCTTTTTCTGCCTCGACTCCTCGCTCGACAGTTTTTGCTGACACGCCCAAGATCTTTTCGGGACCGATCAGCGACCGCACCACCTCTACTGGCATTTCATCATCCCCGATGTGCACACCTGCCGCATCAACCGCCAAGCAAATATCTACCCGGTCATTGATGATCAGCGGGATCTGATACCAATCCGTCACCTGTTTTACCTTCAAAGCCAGTGCATAAAATTCTCCCGTCAGTAAATCTTTTTCTCGCAGCTGAACAAGTGTGACTCCATTTTTACAGGCCTCTTCAATCACCGTCAGAAAGTGTTCATCGCTAAAATCATAGCGAGCTGTTACCAAATAAAGCGTTAAGTCCATTGTTTTTCTTCTCCCTTCACTTCAGTCCACCACTCTTTTTCCATCAAAAGCGAGAGTTGATTCAAGGTTGCTTGTCGAAAAGCCGCCAAGCCATTTTCATCGCCTGCTTGCTCTCCGCATAGATTAAAATAGCTGACCGCCGTAACGACCGCCGCCGAAGCCTCTACTCCAGTCCCCAATAACGCGGCGATCAAAGCACCGACAACATCGCCGGTCCCAGTAAAGCGATCCAATGCCGGCACGCCGTTTCGCAGCTGCCAGACTCTGCACTGATCCACAATAATATCTTGGCTGCCAGTGGCTAAAAAGGTTGTTTTAGGATACGTCTTTGTTAATTGCTGCAGGGCATTCGTTAGCTCTTCGATTGCTGGATCACTTTGATCCAGCTCACTGCCATCCACTCCTCGGGCATGGCTTGGTAAGCCGCAAAAATTACGCAGTTCAGAAATATTCCCCTTTACTACAGTTGGCTTTTCTTCAACAAGCTGACGCCCTAACCGATCTCTTGTGCGGCTGACCCCATAGCCTACTAGGTCAACAACTGTTGGCTTTCCCACCTTGTTTGCCAGCTTCGCAGCGGCGGCTAAACTTCTTTCACGTTCCTCCGAGAGATGACCAATATTCAGCAATAAGCCGTCTGTCTGTCGAAACAGCTCGTCAAACTCCCGCGGATCACAAGCCATGATCGGCTTTGCTCCGATATAAAGCAGCGCATTCGCTACCGTTTCACAGGTCACCTCATTGGTTATACAATGAATCAGCGGAGCCTCGGCTAAGGGCAGTAGTTTTGAACCATCTATTTTCATCATCCAAACATCCTTTCACTGGAAAATAAGCGCTGCCAGCGTTTAAAAATCACTGTTTCCTGCAGCTTTACTAAGACGACAAAAGCAATCGCCGAGCCAATCAGGGTCGCACCGACAAAACGCGGGGTGTAAATCAACCAATACAGCTCGTTCTGACTGCCGGTGAACCACACCATCACAGGATAAGATAAGAGAGAACCGATAATTCCCGTACCAACAACTTCACCCAGCATTGACCAGATCAGTTTTTTTCCCAAACGATAAAACAGCCCCGCAAAGAAAGCGCCAAACACTGCTCCTGTCAGCGCCAAAGGCGGAATCCCTAACATCGTCATACGGATCAAGGCACAAACTAGCGCCATCACCGTTCCATAAATGGGGCCCAACAACACGCCGGCGATAATGTTCATGACACTAGACATCGGCGCCATCCCCTCGATTCGCATCAAAGGTGACAAAACAACATCCAAGGCGATCATTAAAGCCAATAGCGTCAATTTGTGGATTTTATTTTTCTCCACGACAAAAACTCCTTTCTCATTTTCAAGCAACCATTCTGCAAGAAACAAAAGGAGTAAAAGACAGAAAAACCCAACCAAAATAAAATGGTCGGGTACGATCAGTCAACTAGCTACATTTCCCTGCGGCAGTCTTAACTGCATCAGGTTCCATGGGTATAATCTCAGCTAAACAGCACCCCAAATGTTTCTCTTCAATTGATTGGAGTATAACATACTTTTTTTAATCCAACTAGCTTATAATAAGAAAAGACTTCGTAAGCTCCCTCAGCTTTGACTCGATAAGATGTTTAAGAAAGCGGCTAGAACGCCTCCAGCCTCTAGTCCTGTTACAATAAACTAGATAAGTAAAAACTGAAAGGATGGTTTTATGCCGAAACCAAATTTTTCCGCGATTCACCATGTCGCTATTATTGTTTCCGACTATGAGAAGGCGAAGCATTTCTATGTCGATATCCTTGGTCTGCCGATTATTCGGGAGCATTACCGACCAGAGCGTCAAGATTACAAACTTGACCTACAGTTGAACGACGCAGAATTAGAAATCTTCGCGGTGAAAAATCCACCGAAACGCCCAAGCTTTCCAGAGGCAGCGGGATTACGCCACCTGGCCTTCAAAACAACCGATATTGAAGCAACCGTCGCTTACTTGAACAGTCACGGAATCGAGTGCGAACCTCTGCGAACCGATGACTTTACTGGTGAGAAGATGACCTTCTTCTTTGATCCTGACGGTCTGCCATTGGAATTACACGAATAAAAAACGCTCCTTTTCGTCGTTGAAAAGGAGCGTTTTCTCTATTCGGTTTTTCTAAGCGCAAAAATACGCGTTATTACGAGTCCAGCTAACAGAAGACTGATCAGATAAAAGAAGCCATTTTCTGCATTGTGTTTCACGCCTGTGACAACGACTGATTCGAGATAACCGGCATTTAAAACGGGCTTTCTTTCTTTTTCGATGTCGATAGTAATCGGATCAGAAAAGCCATCCGGGTTCACGTGACTGCTAAGTTTCGTACTCCCTTTTTTGACAAATCCATACTTGCCATATTCCCCATCCAGTACTTTCACAGAAATCTTATAGGAATTTTGATCGGTAGCTGTAAAGTAGTAGTTGCCATCTTGGTTTGTAAGGGTTGTTTCGATCGCAACATACTCAGAGGAATTTTCCACCTTCTTATATAAGGTCACTTCTCGATTCTCTAATTCTTCACCCTTGTCATAGGTACTATTTTTGATTTTATCAAGAAAGATTGTCCCAGAAAGGGTCGTTGGCGGTCCCCAAATCGCATAAAGTACTTTGTCACTATCCATCGTAATCTCGTCCGTTCCCTCTGTACTATAGCGCTTGCCTTCACCATCAGCACTTTCGCACCAATATAGAAATACATACTCGGGATGGTCGCTTGGCGGGGTATATTTCAACTCTGTTTCTGAACGAATTGTTGCAATTTCTGGAGGATTTTGTTTGAAGTATTGTTCCTCATATAGTTCGCCGCCGCCACCATTTGGAGCATAAACGATTCTTACTGAGTTCGGGAAATAATTGACCTGATAATCATTCAGATAACTATTTTCAAATCCAAGCGGTCCATTGATAATCTGTGGTATAGGCTGCTTTCTCTGAGAACGATTGTCTTCGGTGACCTCGCCTGAACCGGTAACTGTAATGTTTCGATAGTAAGCATCTGCATCTACTGGAGAATCATAATAATAATCCTCTGTAAAAATACCCCCGCCGCTTCTTTCCGCGACGTTTAGTGAAATGGTACCACCAGTAACCGATAACTGCGCCGTTGCTTGGAGATACACGCCCGCACCGTTATTAAGCGCGGTATTTTGAGTGATCAAGCCCGCATTCATCCGAAACTCTGCGCCGGCACTGGCAAAGACACCGCCGCCATTTCGTGCAGGATTACTAGCAATCGAACCATCGTTCATGGTAAAGACTGTCCCTGCGTTATCAATTTTCCCCCCGCCGCCAAAATTACTGGTTGTATTATCGGAAATTGTACTTGCTGAACCGTTCATTTCGACGGTACTGGCGCTATTGGCAGAGATCCCACCGCCATAAGAAGCGGTGTTTTTACTCAGACTGCTATTCATGATAATCAAACGAGCATTGGCTTCTAGACGCGCCCCACCACCATTTCCTCCAGCGGTATTGGCATCTATAAGACTATTACTGATAGTCCCTTCGACATTTTCTTTAAGAAAAAGCGCCCCACCCTGCGATTCCGAAGTATTCTTGATTACCTCAACTTGTTCAGCCTCCGTCCCGCCAAGCGTGAATTTTGCGTGTGCAGTCGCAAATAATGCACCGTCACCGCCAATATTTTCTTTTTCCGTTCCGCTCACTGACGGCGTGCCCTCTACGATCTCAGACTCACCATCCGCGATATGACGGGCACTATTTCCTATAATATCGGTGTCTGTCATCGTGATTTTGCTGCCGTCATTGGCGGAGATGCCACCGCCATAACGAGACTCATTGCCGCTGATTGTGCTGGTTTCTATTTCTAATACCGTTGCCATCCCCAGCTTTAAGGCGCCACCATACCTGCTGGCCTTATTTGAATCAAAGCGACTCTCGCTGATCTTGGTCTGGGTACCGTTGACAAAGATGCCGCCGCCTTGATGTCGCGCAGTATTTCCCGTGAAAGTAGACCCGGTGATCGACAACTCTTGACTTCCTTCACTTACATACAGACCACCGCCATCATAAGCACTGTTTCCTGTAAATTCACTGTCGATGACGGTCACCTTCGCTGAATACCAGCCGCCAGTCCCATTCGATTGATTCTCGATCATGATCCCGCCGCCATAGCCTTCTCCTGCTTGATTCCCAGTTGATTGATTGCTGCGTACTTTTACATTAGTAATTGTGACAATGGCTTTATCTGCTAAGATGCCGCCACTCTGCTTCGCTTTGTTTTCGCTGATTTCTCCTCCTTGCATGGTGAAGGTGGTCGCTGTCCCGTCCAAATTGACTCCGCCGCCGCGTTGCCCTGCAGTATTTTTACTGATGGTCCCGTCAGTCATAGTTATTTGGCTATTTTCATTTGCCGAGACGCCACCGCCATAATTGGCCTCATTCTCACTAATTTCACTTGCGTTGCCTGTCACCCCGAGAATCGCTTCACCTGTTGCACGTATCCCACCGCCATCAATGTTAGCGGTATTGTTCTTTATCTTTCCATCAGTTATCGTTAAGGTACTTTTTCGGATAAAAATACCACCGCCATTTACCTCGCTAGTATTTTGACTGATTTCACCGTTGGATACCTGAATCGGTCCTTCTGTTGTATAGATCCCGCCACCGTCAGCACTAGCTTTGTTATGATGAATTGTTCCACCTGTCATTTCGACTGTTCCACCAGTAGTATAAATGCCCGCACCATTGGTTGCTTCATTTTGGTTGATTCCACCAGCATTTTGGGTAAACGTACACCCGCTGACTAGATAGATTCCGCCGCCATTTCCATTGTCCTCTACTTTATTGGCGGTGATACTGCCGCCGTTCATCACGACGCTGCTGTTATTTTCGACTTTGATACCGCCAGCTTCATTGTGCTTCGCAATATTTCCAGTCACTGTCGCTTGGTCGTTGACCGTTAGAGAACTTTGATCTAAATGAATTCCGCCGGTCCGCCATTGACCGATATTTTCAGAGATGTTGCTCGTCCCACTGACTTCTACTGTACTATCTTTAGCGTATATCCCGCCGCCGGTGTCACTTGATTGATTTAGATACACCTTACTGTTGCTTTTTAAGTAGACTTTACTATTTTCCTTTGCTTCAATCGCACCACCTTTATTTCCAAAGGTCTTGGTAATTTCCGCATTTTCTCCAAGGCTCAGTGTTCCTCCTGTTAGTTCCACACCGCCATTGGATGGTCCCCATTGTCCGTCGTTATAGGCCTTTCCTGCTCCCGCTAAAGTAATATTCTCTAAAGTAAGGCTCGCACCACTGCTGACCTTTATATGGCGCTTTGTTTGTTCCTCTGGGTCCGTTTCACTTTTGGGCTCGATGTTTTGGGTGATGGTGTTGGTTGCCGTGGACTTCAAAAGGATGTTTTTTCCCGTGTTGATCGTTGCTTCTTCCCCTTGGGCTGGATCATCTCCTGTCAATAAAATTGTAAGCGATGGATCTGCCGCTAGGTTGCTTGCATCAACAGCAGCTTTTAAAGTCGGGTAAGAGCCTATCAATGCATTTGTGGAATCATAGACTTTATAATTCCCACCTGTTGGGTTGGGTAACCTTTTGAGTCGCATTCCTGCATCTATACCCACGATAGCTTCGTTTTCTGTTACCTTTATCGGCTTAGAATAGGAACGTGAAGATTCCGTTTCCTTGTCGCTATCAAACTTGTTGTCCGTTCCCGACTGAAGATCGGCGATCGGAACTAAATAGTCCTTGCCATCCAACGTTTGTTCTTCGACGACCACTTGATATTCCCCTGCCGCTAAGTCCTTAAAGGAGTAATTTCCAGAGTCATCCGTCACCGTTTCAGTTATTACTTGGTTCTTATTTTCCGCTTCCACCAAATAGAGTTTGATCGCTGCTAACTGTCGTTCATCCCTGTCGTGTGCACCGTCCTCATTTTCATCTAGCCAGACCATGCCCCTGATTGTTCCAGTTATTGCCTGTGCAATAGGGGTTCCTTCAACTGTTTCGGTTGATTCTATGGTTTGCTGCCCTTCATCGTCAGTCGTTGCTTGTGTACTTGACTCTTTTTCAGTGCTATGAAGGGATTCTTGAACCTCTTCTGCAGTGGAGGACCCCTCTATCGTTTCAGCATAGATCATAGAGAAAGGCATGTTTGTCAAAAAAAGCGTGAGGGTCAGCCAAAGAGTCAGCCAGTTTGAACAGCTATACCACCGCTTGCTTTTATTCCTCATTTTTGTCAAACCTCCTCACTTGTATCTTCTTCAGTAATCCTTTTTTATGAAAAAATGACCGCCTGTCATATCCTCAGAAAAAAAGACAACTAGCCTTCGAGAAAGCGTCGACCCATCAAGGATGGATCGACATCTTACTCTTTGGTTTCAATGTATTGCTTTCCTTTGTAGAAACTCATTGCCGCAAGTAAAACAATGAAGCCCAATAACCAAAGATTTTCCTTCAGCTGGCCCGTACTTGGCAGACGACGTTCTGATTTCTCAGTTTTTTCCTTTTCCTGCTTAGTATCGGGCAGAGACTCCGTCATAGGTTCCTCTTGATTTTTTGTTTGTACCGCCGTGTACATATTTTCAAATACAGCCGCAGCTACCTTCAGCTTTTGAGCATTCTTCATTGTAAGATCAACGTTTAAAGCTCCGTCTATGTCCACAACATGAGCGGTGATCAGATAGACTTGATCATCATAGGTAATCTCAGGTTTATCCGAGGGGATCTGTTGATAGAGTTTATAGATAAACGTCCCTTCATGAGAAAAATCGAACCCTTCAATAATTTTGCTTTCGTTTCCTGCTAGCTGTACTTGATAAGGTGTCTGATTATTAGGCATCGGACTGTTCGGCTCTAACGGTTCAAGAATATAGATACCCGTTTGGGCGATCTGCTCCAAACTGCCAGCGTCCATTTTAAAGGTCTGCTCAATGGGAATATGGACCGTCGCTTGGGCCGAGACTTGCGTTGGAAAGAAAAAAGCAACGACAAGGAGGACAACTAGATAAAAACAAGTTTCATATCTTTCACGTGTTCTCATTTTATTTGCTCCCTTCTTTTTTCCTTCTCAAAAACAAACCAAGCAAGATGACGAGCCAAAGAACCAGCAGGAAAGCGCCTAGCCATTTAGATAAATTTCCCCACCAAGCTTGCGGATCAATTCCTAAAAAGGGTTTGACTTCTTCTTCCTGATAAAAGGGATCCTCAAAGGGTTCGTCAAAGAGTTTTCCAATCAATAGATGCCGACCATTTGTCGGTTCAGACGCACAGGTACTTAATAAAACAATCCGATCGTCTTCCGTGACCTTCATCGAACGCGTTTGACTGGCCTGTTCCAGCAAATACGACAAATAAGATTCACGAGCCGCACTCTCCTGAATCCCTGGATTATACAGCTGCCAGTCATAGGCATCGCCCTTAATGAAGGCAAAAAATTCAATCCCATAATTTTTTCCATCACAATAAAGATTGCCGTATTGGTGCTGATTGAAGTATTTTTTTTCAATGAATTTATCCAAACCGCCGAACATCGCTTCTTTATCCATGTGATGACCATAAATAATACTATTGAAGTCAGAAAAATCTGCGGCGTTCTCACTAGATAAAAAAATACTCCCCGCCAGCGAATACTTTCCTAGGACACTTGTATTCACATATTTCTGATCATTATCAGCCTGCGTTACGGGATAATCAATTTTTGTTCCGTAGACTGTCAGCCAGGCAATCACCTCGTCATTGATTTTCTTCAATTCCTGAAAGGATAGCGTATCGTCTGCTTCAGGTTTGTATTGTTGCAAATTGGAGGACTGCGCACTTGATAACAGCTGATTCGTATCCCACATTCCGTAAATCCCATACGCACATAGCAGCAATAAAAGAATCACTGCTATGCGATCAATCAAGTTACTAAAACAACGGACCAAACGAACGCTAAAAGAAAGTGTTTTTTTCGTTGGTTCTTTTGGCGCTGACATCTTACTGTGCTCTTCTTCGCTTACTTACTGTCAAAAATACGATTCCGGCACCAGCAACAAGGACCATGACGATGAATGGGAAATTATCGGTAAGAACGCCTGTGATACTAGGATCTTTGTATTCATTGGTTACAATCGTCGTATTTTTTATTGGCGTTTGGGCTGTCAAGTCTTCAGCGTCCACAAGCAGATCGCTAGTGCCGCTTACCTCAACAGTGAATTTCCCATCATCAGGTGTACCATTTGTTGCTACTCCATTTGTTCCTCGTCCAGTAACCACTGCTGAAGGGGTATATCCCTTAGCGATTGTTTCGACTACGTTGTAAGTAGAACCGACAGGCAGATTTTTAAAGATGATTTTTTCTCCATGATTTAATTTCACCAGAATTGGATTAACGCCGTTGTATTCAATTGAATCCTTAGGGGCACTTGATAAGGTGTAGGTCAGTTTACGATCAGCAGGAGCTGCAACTACCGTTGATACATTCAAAGTAATTTCAAAATCGAACTTTTTTGTTCGATCCCCTGCATTGCCTGTAACCTGTTTTTCTATTTCAAGGTTTGTACCATCCCAAAATTCATTGACGAATCGGAATTCACTGCCGCCGTATTCCGTATCACTACCGGGAGTTGGATCTACTTTTGCATCCACATCGTCTCCATTATCATCTGTTACTTTAAGAATGGTTAACCCTTTAACTGTTAATAAGGAATTTCCATCTTTATCCTCAATATTTTCCACATAAACACGTACAGTATATTTCGCTTGAGAGTAACGAGTAATCACACCTTCTGGATCTGACGGATTGGGCACTTTTTCTGTTACTTCATACAGATAGACACCAGCATGTCCAAAGTTCACCGTTGCATCATCAGCGCTTGCATCTTTTAGTTGTAGAATAGTCGTTTCATTTATAACTTTTTTTACCAAAAGATTATCAGTTGTTTTAACGGCCTTATTCCCGCTTTCTCCTTTGTCAGGGTTGACACTATCCTCACTAAACTCTATCGAAGGAAGCTTCCATTCTGGAGCAGTCCCAAAGAGATTTCCCTCCTCATCTTCTTCTTCTAAAGGAACAGCATTAAAATCAAATACCAGATTCGGAACGATCACCCCTTCAGGTATTTTTATCACCTTTGTTAATACCGCTTCTTCGTCATAAAGTGGATGTTTTTGTCCATCAGCCTTCACTTCAACCGCTGCAGTTAGTGCGATACTTGCAACAACACTTAACGTAGCTATTACAACAAAAATTCCTTTTACTATTTTCTTCATCCTCTTTCCTCCTCAAAAATATTTATCTATTTAGTTTCAATTTCCATTTAGGTTGAAAACTTAAATACTTCTTCGTCTCAATATCGTGATCACCTTGCCCAGCGTATCCTTAGTCTTGATTGGCCCATATACACGGCTGTCTATTGCCGCTTCTCGTTTATCACCTAAGACAAATACCTCCCCTGCTCCGATTTTTACTGGATAATCGATTCCTTCTGTATAAGGAAGGGTTTCCTCATAAATCTGATGCTCCGCTTGTAAATGATTGTTAATCTCTAGTCCCTCTTCGGTTATGTTTACTGTGTCACCTTCAATCGCAACCACTCGCCGAAGCTGCAGATCGTTCTCGTATTCTAAAGCGACCACATCTGAAGATTTTACCGCCGGAACCATTGAATCATCCGGATAGCGAGTGATGCCATAGACAAAATGGACGACAAAATACGCCAGCGTCAACAAAATCGCTAGCTTTACCACAAGAGAAAATAACTCCTGTTTTAAAAAGTCTGAAGAGGTCCTATTGTGCTTTTTGGGTTTTGCTTTTACTTCCTGAGCTTTTTTCATTTTTCTTACCTGATTCTTTTCTTAAAAATCATCCTACACACTGGTGGAATAACAGCACGGAATAACGGAATTCCAACCATAAATTTCATTAAACTTTAAATAATAGTTTAAAAAATAAGTGATATTTATTAT
>OKVX01000637.1_pt1 | contig 17070 bp, 15 predicted proteins | sample 1606941 | NCBI WGS metagenome assembly OKVX01 (sample SAMN03281016, study PRJEB24777) | human gut metagenome | isolation source: fecal sample PR161 from 1 month old female Malay infant, caesarean... | reverse complement strand
CGAACTACTCCCCTGGCGCGTAGCACTGCCAACTGAATAACACATCCCCGTCAATACGGTTCTCGCTGCACGCTTACCCCTCTACACGCGTGGTCAGTTTATTAACCACTGCTTTCAGGGCCTTCGTTAAATCTGTCTGATATTCTGGTAATGCCGCGTATCTGACCGGTTTGTCACATCCTCGTGGGCAAGAGAAGTCGATAACGGGAGCTGCGACTTTCATTGCCTTCAGCAGGTCATCGGCTTTGTTTCCGGCCGGAGCCTGGATGTGCGTACCGAGGATCCAGGCACAGCGCTGACCGCGCAGAATTTCACTGTCAATAAGCGCTTCTCGCTCGACATTACGGGACTCGGCCCCTACCTGTTCGGCTTTGTAGGCAAACCGGCGTAAGCCGAAAATAAGCCCCCAGGTGCAAAACGGGAGGCCCAGCGCGGTGAACCAGAAGACAAATCCGGTTCGCTCTGACGTCCAGCACCATAGCGTGAGCGCTATGCCCACCAGCATGACAAACGCGAGGAATAGTAGCCAACGACCGGTGCCGGGACGCGCTACCTTAGGAGCCTTTTCAGGGATGGCATCCAGCCAGACGGGCATAATCAGGCAACCTTTGCAGCGGCAAATGAACTGATCAATGTGCAACCACAGGCACATTTGTGACCGTGAAAGGCAACCGGGATACCATGATCAAGATAATCAGAATTGCCTTCTATGATAGTTGTAGGGCCATGTCCCGGAACCGGGCAGGACACTTTGTCGCCTTTACGGGCAACACCGATACCACCGAATTTCATCGTTTCGGAAGCGGTCAGGACCGAGCCGCCGTGAGTGGTTTTATCGCCTTTGCGGATAATCTGAAGCATTAATAAGGACCTCTGCGAGTTAATAATTATCATTAGGTTAAAGTAACTAGTCTCCAGACATATTAATTCTGAATCTGCTCCAGTAAGTCATTTAACTCATTCACTCTTGAAATATTCATGTCCATACGGCATACGCTGTACATTGGCGAACCGATTATAAGTCCTTGAACATCCCACCAATTTTCACGTGAAGCAATCCAGTTTTTTTGTGCCGTCTCGAATTTACTTGTAATGTCAGGTATTCCACGCGCTTTAATGATTTTGTATATTTTCTGGTAAACAATGTTCATGTCTTTCTTTGCGGCGTCTGATGCCTGGTCGACACAACCCATTACAACAGAGTTATTTATATCTTGATTCATTTTGCGACAATCAGTTTCAATCCTGGAATAGTCGTTTAGTGCAGCATGTGAAATACAAGGGAGTATTAGAAGTAAAGTCAGTGTTTTGTTCTTAATCTTCATTTTATTTGAATAATCCAGTGGAGGCACTACTAATTTAACTTACCTATAAGTGCCTGGTTCTACAATTGAAAAGACCCATTCAGGACTCAATGGCATGTAAATGCTTTTGAATATTTATTCTGTATCATACTCGTCACCATTCCATCGCAAGATATATTTAGGTCCGCAAAAAATATCTTTTAGCCCTTTGTGTGATTTTTTTGATATTCCAATGGATGTACACATATATGCTGCATCTATTGATTTTCCATCATGCATTGTGATTTCGAATGTTAAAGTAGGAGAATTATCGAGATTAGACATACGGTCCGATTGATCACAAGTGCTTGGTGGTGTTGAACTCAGAAACGTATACTCGATGATATCTTTTTTACCGTCACCATATAAGTCAGTAGTAACGCGACCTGTTTGCCCATCGACAAAGCCAGAGTTTTTCAGCTTACTTGCCGTTACCAGCATATCAACATCTTTGGCTTGAGAACATTGAGCATATGTTGCCGATGCCATTAAAATTAATATAACCAAAGAGAGTTTTATGTTCATTTTAATAATTATCAACCGTCTTCATATAGGTTTTAATAAAATCATTTAGTTGCTCTACACCATCATATTCGCATTGGTTTTCTATCAAATCTGTGCGTTGACCTTCCATCGAGTTATATAAGCTGCATCGTTCAGAAATAGAATTCCGCTGACTATTATAAAACGCCATATCAATTGAATACTCATTACCAGATTTGGTAATAATCTCTTTAATGGAGTCCTCTGTTTTTTTGTGCTGGTTTGTATGCAATTGATCATATCTGGATGAGATTGCATCGAGGAATTGCAAACTTGTGGTAATTTTGCAAATGAAATTACTGGCAAACTCATGAATAATGCGAATAATATAATCTTCATCCTTTAACCCCAATTTCAGCTAATAATTTTAAGATTTGAAATGCTGAGGTTCTTTGTATGAAAAAACTCTGATTTTTGTAAGAATCTAAAAAGTTTATCCACATGTGAACAATACTAATTATCATTCATAACATTTTCAATTTCTTCTGTTTTTTCTCTAAGTGATGGGTCCGTTTTGCATACGCGAAGAGGGAGTGCCTTGAAGTTGAATATTCTTGTTATTTCTTTTGATTCCTTTGATGCCTCAGATAGTATGCAACCACAACCATATCCGTAACTATTATTTGTGTTAATAAATTCTTTAGAAGGAAAGCCGACTAAATATTCCATTCCCGTTGGTCCTTCTTTTCCTTGGGTTGAAATTGTCCAGTCACCATCTTTATCCGTCAACCAGTAGTTTCCTGGGGTTGGATTTTCTAACCATCCACATCTATTTTCTTTAGCATATAATGACGGGGCGATTAGTAAAACTAGCAAAGCTATTTTTTTGTTCAAGATATCTCTCCTGCATTAAGTTGTTCTAAAAGACTTTCCGCAGAATGTTTGATTTCATCTACCTGAAGCATTGTATTTTTGAATCCATCAAAGCAAAAACCATAGAGCCTGACAATAAATCTGTTTTACTAAATCATTATTGAAATTAATGATTATCAGATTAATAAAGCTCGGGGATAATATCCTGCATAGGCTCCAAATCTAGCGTGGTAGATTTCTCATTTATTTCTTCCCCTGATAGATTAAATGTCTTGAACGTTTCACCACATGAATTGCAACCACCTGCGCCGGATAAAATAATTCTGTCATTTTTACATGAGGCTCCGTAGAAGACGAAATTCATCATTTTTATTTTTTCGTCTTTGCTGTTAATGCGTTCTACAAGACCTGTAAACTTTGATAGATCATGGTTTTCCTTACCAAGGGCAAAAATTTGCTTGCTGCAAATTGGTATGTCAAGTTTATCCTGGTCACCCTTAAGGTTATTTACACTACAAAATGATTCGATACTGTATTGAATACCACCGCAAGAAGATTTGAAAACAGTAGGAGTGTTTGCATTACAAAATGCTGGAATTAGTAGAAGGAAAATGATTTTTTTCATAAATACTCCGGATAATTATCTTCAATAAATTTCGTCATTTCTTCTGAAGTGGCGTGTAAACTTGTTTTACCTGGCTTTTCTTCAGCTAAGTAGACTTCATATTTTTCCATGATCATTTTTTTATTTGCAGTTGGTTGACCATGTGGTGAACCAGGTAAACTGGCCCACTCAATACGACATAAATGTATTGCTTCGCTAATCTTGTCCTGCATTACTGCGTCTAATGCTTTTCGACCTGCAATGAGCGCTATACAACCGAGGTCTTGATTACTCTGACTGAAATCTGAGAAAGAATATCTACGTTGCAGATTTCTCCATGTCCCGTATAAAAATTGATAAGCTCCAGCAGCAGTCGAAACAACACCATTAGCTTCATGTCTGGTATTGGGGTGTTTACTAAAATCTGTAAATTTTGCACCAGTAAACATCGTTCTGTATCCGTCTTCCTGAATGGTCCCCTCACCAATGCGGATCATTCGTAGAAATGCACGTAAACGAAGTATTCTAATATTTACATTAGTCTGAATTAGAGAGGCTAAAAATTTTAAGGGGTGCATATGCCACAATGAAGGCCCTAGTTTTTCGGATGTAACATCCTGCATCCATGCCATTTTATCGATAAAATCTTCGCTATATTTCTTCCACTCCGGGGCATCTTTTTTCAGCGCATTGAGGAATGGTTGCCAGATAGCATCGCCTTTTTTGAAGTACCAGTCGCTTGGATGTTTTACAATTGTTTTCTGAATAACGTCACGATAGTCGGGATTGTGAAGTGCTCTCCAGTACTCCATTGGAGAATAGCGGTCGCTTCCGCTGTCAATTTTATCCAGCAGGCGCTGGTAATTATGCTTCACGAGAGCATGACTGGTTCGTGTATCATCTATCGCGGCCTGGTAGAGCGAATCGATGAGGTTACGGAAGAATCCAGTGGGCTGGTTTTTTCCATCCAGGTAATCAAAGCTGGCTGGTTCTGCGGTTTCAGTTCTGAAGCCCAGCTTTGCCAGATCATACTGCGACAAAAGTTGAGGTTCCGCCTGGCCTTTAGGGACGTAAGCATTTTCTGGTCGCAGCTGCCAGTATTCCTGTTTGGTCGACTTATCGACTTCTGTTTGCATTTGACTCAGTGGAAGGATCCCCGCCCTGGTTGTTACCTTTGTATCCTTTGTGAATGTTCCTGTTGCAACATCTTTTTTGTACAACGCTAGGCCCGGAGCGTACTTCAGCCAGAGTGGGTTCTTTTCTCCCACCTGCTCAGGGTTGGTCAGGAACGTTTCCAGATTATCATCCATACTCGTGCATTCGATATGAACCTGGTATCGCGCTTCATATCCGCCATCCTTAGGTGCCTGGTAATATCCCATGTGACCAACAGGGTCACCTGCACTGATAACAAAGGGAGTCGGGCATACTACCTGGTCAAATTTCATCGCTTCTTTTGCTGGCGGCATGAGTTTCTGCCACCAGGAAGGCTGTACCACCCCATCAGTGCCAGGAGACAGGTTGTTTTTGTCCACAAGCATCCAGTATTGCTGCCCTGGTTTCAGGGATGTTTTCTTGCCCTTTTTCAACGCCTGTTCTGAGAGGCTAACAAAAGTAACAAGGCCATACTCTCGCTTATTAAATGCAACGGTATGGAGGCTGCTGTCTGTTTTATCCCACTCAACAATAGATCCTTTTGGGATCGTACCCTTGCGATAGCTTTCACTGATACTTTTATTGTTGGTACTGGCGGTCATGACCCATTCTGGATCGTAGGCAGAAAGCGTATCCTGGACTGTCCACTTGGTTTCCGCCTGATTGACACTATAGGCTGAATAGGGAGCCAGGTGCATATACAGGGTATAGAAATACAGCCCGCTGGATTCCTTCTCCCCCGGTTGAATAAAGTGTTTAACCAGAACAAACGAACCGGAAAAGCTCAGTGGGCCGGATTCCCATGCAATCGTCAGATAATCCTTGCAGACACGATAAGCAACGACTTCTCCATCAGCCATGCATCGCACAGCCTGCTCACCTTTAAAGGGAACTGGGAAATCTAATGCTTCAAGAGGAGACTTGCCACTCAGAGCACACCACGGGGTCGTTGCTTCCGTGATATGGATCCCGCCATGCCACATCCCGCTACGGCCAATCATATACTGCCCGGTGGATTCCCCCCTGACATGAGAGAGGATCTCTTCCTGATTATTGAACTCACTTCCCCGGTTATTAGAAGGGATCGGCCAGACAATTTTAATTTTTCCTTTTTGGGTAGCCGTGGCGTTCTGCTCTGATGTGGTATTATCGCCATAACGATAAAGTGTATAGGGTATGTTTTGATCACGATATATCTGGGCAGGATAGAACCCCCTTTCCTGGACAAAATCAGATACCCAGTGTGTACCATTAAACATCGCCATATGACCATGCACATGGTGTGGTGCTGCCTGGATTACGACAACATCCCCCACTTGCTGACCAGAAATTGTGAATACACCGCCAGTACACACTGTTGTAGCGCCACCCACAACTTTAAAGTTATTTTCAAGCAGCCATGGGCCATAATTTTTAGCTGATTCAATTCCTGAATTTTTTGCAGATGCCCCTCCAGCGATTAATGCTTTTTTAACATAGCGGGCACATTTTGACTCGCCATATTTAAGCTTTTTATCTATGCCATTTTTAAAATTCTCGGCGTTAATTTTCGCTCTGGCCAGGGCTTGAGTGTTTAAAACACTAACTGCTACATTCTTGTCCAGCATTTATTCTCCTCCCTCTGCTTGTCGAGGACAATAAATACTACTATGAGATATGGGCTTAACAGAATCCATTAACCATTTCCCTTTTTCTTTAACCAGGTTAACGGCATACAGGGATACACCCTTACCATATCCTAATGTTAGCTTCACTTGTGCGACCTGGTCATTCTCTGAAACAGTTTCCACATTAATGCTGTCTTTCCATTCTTCACAAATATCCTGAGCATCGACAAAATAATCAGCACCCGATTCATCATTATCCCGCAGACTTCTGAGATGCTCAGTTGTATATTCAAAAATAGCTTTTTGAGTTAGTTTATCAGCTGATTCCATATCAGGCATTTCAGACGCAACAAGGTAATCATGATAAAAATTTGCAACAATTTCCCGAGGCATTGAACTATCGTCTGCTGAAGCTGAGGCTATACTGGCCACGCAGAATAAGCAGCAAGCAAAAATAATCTTCTTCAACATGAACGTCTCTCCGTAGATATGTTGGTATTTGTATAAGTAGTCGAGGTGAGAAATTTAGAAAATGACCACGTTCTTATTGTTCCGTTACGCTGGTGTTTTTCCACTTCCTATCAATTTTTTCTAGCACAACATTAAATTTAACTTTAGGCTCGGAACCTGCTCCTAAAATAACGTTGACTGAAGAGTCATTCTCTTTCTGATATACATCAAAGGTACTTATACTTGCTTTCCATGAAGGATAAACATCTTGTGATTTTGTAAAATAATCAACATCAGTATCAACCCAAGCACCATGCCAGTTACAAATATAACGCCCTTTAAACTGCTTGCATTCGCGCTTTTGTGAACATTTTCCTTCGAGTTCTTCTGCCGACACTGAATCATCAGAATCATAATTACACATCATTGAGTCGTTAATGCTTTTCATTAACTCATCAGAAACATATTGGCTGAGAAATCGACCGTTGTCCGATGATTCTTCTTTCAAATATGACTTATAAAAATTGTACACGATGTTTTCTGGGCTTGTTTGCTCGGATGCCTGTGTAAAATTTGATAAACAAAGCAAAAATGCAAATAAAAACACATTATGCATATGAGGAATTAATGGATCCATCATCAGCCCTTAGTCATTGAAAGATTTGCTGCTGATTTTGCTTTCCTGAGTGATATCCGTCAGGCTGAAATTGGGTGTTTCGTTGGGGAGATTTGCGCCCGATCCTGGTACCAGATAGTCAGACGTCTTCATAATGAACTCACCTGATGAGCCATGTTCAATGCCGTTCTTACTCAGCCTCAGGTAAGATCCGCCGCCGTTCAGCGTCAGCGTTTCCGGGGTGCTGATAATAATTTCATCTTCACTGCTGGTCACCGTCAGCTGTTTTTCAGAAAACAGGGACATCGTGTTGTGCTGAGCCTGAATTTCGATGTTCCCCTGGTTGGCAACGAGCTTAGCCCCCTCTTTATGCACAAACAGACCAAGGGCTTTTTCCACCGTTACCGACAGATTTTTCATCGCACCGATATCAAGATGCTGGCCTGCATTGATCATGGTGTTACGGGTGCTGCTGAGCTGAAGGTGTTCGCCTGAGGTCAGTGCCACCCCCTGCGGCGCACTCCCCAGCAGGACCGCAGACTGGAGGTCTTTGATTTTGTCGGTCACAAAATTTATCTGGGTATTGATGTCGCAGATCAGGGCTCCGGCGGCTTCGGCGGCGCTGTTCAGGGCCTGCATCTGGCTGTTCGCCTGGTTAATCTGATTAATGGCAGGGGCCATTTCCAGTACCGGCCCCTGGGCTTTGGCCTGTTCATCCGCCGTCAGGAACAGCCCTTTTGCCGCACGGACTGCGCCATGCTCGTCCGTACGCAGTTCAAAACCGGCCCCGCGCTTTTCACGCTGGCTGTTGACCAGATGCCCCATGTTCAGCTGCGTTTTGCCATATTCCGTTGCGAGCTTGATATGCTCTTCCTGGCGCTTATCCTCCATCCGCAGCTTATTGTTCGCCGGTGTGCGCCACACGTTCCGCGTATGATTCTCGCTGGTAACATGGTCCGGATGCTCTGAATCATGCAGGGCATAAGCGATGTAGGGACGATCCGGGTCTCCACCGTCAAATACGACGGCCACTTCCGTTCCGTCGATAAGCGGTGAGTGGAATCCGTACGTATCACCGGCATAGGGTTTCGCCAGCCGCAGCCACAGATACGCATAGCCCTGTTCGGTACTGTTGCGGTCAAAGTCCAGTTTCACACGATAGCGGCCCTCCGGGTCGAGCCAGGAGTACGTATCACCTTTCTGTGTGCTTTCCACCCGTGCCGGAAGCGAGCCGGATATCACCGGGCGACTGAGCAGTGCCGGGCGCCAGCAGACAGTTTCGCTGTAGGGGATTCCCTCAAACGTCAGAGAAAAACTACTTTTACGTGAACCGCTGGAACGCACCGTGGTGATGACGATACCTTCCCTGACGGCATCGGGTAACGTGCCGTCCGTTTCCAGTACCTGACCGGGAGCCAGATGAGGGCTGGAGGAATGCCCGGTGACGTGATACTGGGCGTTCAGAATGCGTTCGTGACGCAGACGGGCGAAGTATGCCCCGGACTCTGCGCTTTCAGCGTCACCTGCTGTCAGGAAGGGTTCCGCGTAATGGTAGGTTTCCCCGGTGGTGATCCCCTCCTTGCTGAAAATGCTTTCGGCACTGTCCTGAGGTTGTAGCGCTTCACAGTAGTTGTAGTCCCGGGTGGCCACCCTTCCGCTCACCACGTTATATGCAGTCTGAATATCCCAGATACTCTCCTGCCCGCTGTCGCTCATCCCGGCCTGGTTGCGTAATGGCAGCATGACACCGAACTCATACTGCTGCTGGCTGTCCTGAAAAATCACCACGTCCTGTTCAAGACGGCTGTCCATTTCATAGCGCCAGTAAATGCCCACTTCCGCCAGCAGGCGCTGGATAAACTCAAGATCGGTCTCCCGCCACTGAGTGATGAGTTCCCGGGAGGGATATTCGCGGGAGAGCCGGAACTCGAAATCAGACCCTTCCAGGCCGTGTTTACGCAGTATCTTTTCGACGACTTCAGTGACTGACTGATTGAGATAGATTTCACTCCCTTTCGTATAGTCCAGAAGGGCGATGCGGGGAACGATCGTCATAGCATAACGGGTATCGTCATTTGACGTGGATATCCGGCGAAACGACTGCACCACGCCATAAACCGTCCGGACCGGCAGCGCCGGGGTGCCGTCAAACACCGGGGTCATGAAAGTAAATGATGCGGGTTTCAGCAGTAACGTGTCACAGGCAATATCCGCCGAGGAGCAGGTGACCGCCACGTCATACCGCCAGGGCTGACTGAGGGATTCCACCGCGCTGTAACGCAGAACATCCAGGAAATCGCTGCATTCATGCACAGCAACCCGGTAGCGGGACAGGCTCAGGGCTTCATCCATCGCCTTCTGCGCCAGGCTGCTTAAGCTATCAATCATAGTTCTTCTCCCTTTCAGGATACCACTAATCGTCAATTATGTTGCGGGCACCGGTATCCGGCAGCAAAGACGCCATCGTCAGCATATCGATGCGACGTTCGCCAATGTGAGTAGAAATGCCGTAGTGGCGTTGTAGACGCGTGCTCATCTGTGCCAGATTCATGCCAACAATGGTGCACATGGCATGCATTGTCAGCGGGCGCTGTAAGGGTTAAGACGGTGTAACAAGATGGCGGGATTTTCCATGAGATTCTCTCTTTAGCAGTTCGCAGACACGCTACCGCCCGTCGCTGTTTCCTTTTGATAAGGAGTCCAAAGCGCATCAGGTCAGGCAGGCAGATTGTGTTTTTCTTTGCTCAACGCCCGTGAAACAGACGCTCAGCAAAAAGAGCGGACAGAGAGGACCTGCCCGCCAGGTTCTTACGCCGTAGTGCGTTCGTTCCAGGAATCGGAATGAATGATGTTGCCGTCTTTGTAGGTCCAGGTGATTTTTTCGTAGCGCAGTTCGATCCGCTCAAGATGGTTGTGCTTCTCGAAAGAAGGATCTTTGACGTCGTGCATCACTGGATTCACTTTTACCACTTTCACGTTTTCCAGCTTCGTGTTGAAGTACTCCACTTCCTGACCCGCGTCGTTGATTTTGTACCACTTGAACTCAGCAGATTTCAGGGTCTGGCCGGTGGTCACCGCCTTGTACAGGTACGGGCTGGAAGAGTCGATTTCTTTGGTGAACAGGAACGGCGTGTGAATACGGGTTCCAGTCAGCTTGCCGGTGTTGTTATCGGTCGGTATGTACAGATTATGCTCCTGCGCCACCACCTCAATGCTGCCCTCACGGTCCTTCACGTCCACGGAACCTTTAATGTCCGCGCCACCGTCGTCTTTCAGCCACAGATAAACTGGGATTGCCATGTTTACTTCTCCATTTCTCGAGTTGAAACGTCACGTACATCCTGTGACGTGTGTTTTGCGCCTGGCAGACGACAGGCGTCAGCCTGCGGTACCAGACTGATCTCGACACGCCGGTTATGCGCACGGCCATCAGGCGTGTCGTTTGATGCAATCGGTCGACTGTCGCCGTAACCCTGCACGGCAAAGCAACTTTCCGGTACGTCCCCGGTATCACGCATCCAGTTACGGACGGCCTCAGCTCTTTGCAAAGACAAGGTCTGATTTAGCTGAACGCTGCCGGTATTGTCTGTATGACCGCTGACCACGATTAGCCAGCCTGGTCTGGCTTTAATCCCTACCAGTGCATTAACGAGTATTTTGGTTGAGCCGTCTTTGAGTACCGATTTGCCGGAGTCAAACAGTGACATGCTGTCGAGTCGTACAATTTTCGGTACCGGTTTCGGTTCAGGGGCGGGTGGCGGTGTCCAGGTATCAATAGCCTGCTGCAAGGCCAGCCACAGACGTTGTCCCGGGTAATAACCCAGGCTATAACGTAAAGGCTCTCCCTGACGCTGCCAGCGTTCAAGCAGGAGCGCATCCTGTTTCAGTGCAACCAGTGATTCTGCTTTAGGGGGGTAGTGATTCATTGGAATAGCATTCCAGCGCTGTAAATGGGTACTGACATGACGGATAAGATCACGATTATTGAGGGCGGATATGCCCAACGCCGTCAGAACGCACAGCCATATCAGCAGAACCAGAAGACGGGTACGTTTGCCTCCCTGTACTGGCGAGGCAAACGGTGCCAGAAGTGGCAAAACCGCATCCGGGAACAGACTTGTCGATGACTGCCCGGGAGCTCGGGAAAACTGCAAGCAGGTACGGGAATAGAGCCAACCGGCCCAGACAGACCGAGTCTCTGGGCTGACTACTCCGAGCCGCATGATCACGGAAAATGCACGCACCGGCGGCGTTAAGCGGTCAGGTTTATCCAGCTCATCAGCCAACGTATTACGGATAAAGGAAAATGCCTGGCTGACTGCCGGCAGCGCCAGGATATTGGCGTCCGTCTGCTGCCAGTCAATGAATGCCTGCGGTGAATCATTAAGGGGACATACCATCGGCTTGTCACCCCGGACGATTATCCATGGCGTTTCAGGCCCGGATAATTCAGCGTTCAACACAACCGGCAGTGTGATACCCGTCAGGGATTTAATCTGTTTACACTGCTGGCGGAGCGTTTTCAGTGCGGAACGAAGTACGGCTTCATCCTGATGATGGTCTGGCAGGCAACGGTACATTACCGAGAGCTGACCGACCTGGCGCGGAAACTGCGTCTGTATGCTGCGGACAACGTCAGCTAACCGGCTGACGTCGCCGACCCGTAGCCACCATCCCTGGGCTGTTTTACGCAGAGGGCTTCCCTGAAACAACGCATCCAGCATGTCGCCACACACCAGTACAACGGGGCCCTCAGCGTCGAGTAATGGCAGTTCAGCCGCCGGGAGGTAAGCGTCGGGTACGGGCTCCTCATGCCGACAGTTTTTGAACACATACCAGCCTGCCAGAAGGAGGATCAGCAAAGTGGACAGGCCTTTAAATACGTTGCCTGTCGGAATGAAATACCACAGCAACCACAGTAGCGCGGCTACAGCTGCTAAAGTGTGTAGGCCTACCGAAATGATGACTTTTCTGCGCATTAGCCATGCAGCTCCGGTATTTGTGCTGACAACAGCGCCTGAAGCCACAGATGGCCACCCCACCAGATAATCCCGGTCAGAATGACGGCCAGCACTATCCAGAACCAGACCGAGCGCATCAGACTCCAGCGATGTTTCCCTATCCGGTAAACAACCAGCGACAGGCCAGCATCAGGTGGAGAAACTCGCTCAGAAAGGGCTTTCACTACCTCATCCCGCTGTGACTGGCTGACCGCTTTCAGGCTGTATAATCCCTGAAAGCCCAACGCTATCACCCGGTGATAGCAGGTTAAAACGGCCGGGTTCGGTGAGGGCTGACGCAGAACCTCTGCAATCCGATCCCATAGTGCTTCACCTGCCCGAAGTGAGCCAAAAAAACGGGCCTGAAGCGGTGCTTTACGCCAGACCATCTGGCCTTCATCTACTTTCGGCTCCTCTCCTCCTTCGCTTTTTTCGGGCTTACGGCTCATCACCGTTTCGTCCAGCAAGGCACATTGTGCGTAGGAAATATGTTCCACACTGGCATCGTCATAACCGGCACGCTCCAGCGCTTCCCGCACACTTTCAACTTGTTTAACGCATGCGTTGTAAAGCGCAGAGCCATTAAGCGTGATGGCGCCTTTCTTAAGCATGGTGACGGTGAGCCAGGTCTCCGTCATTAGCTGGTCGATATCGATATCCTGTCTCATGAGCGCAATACCGCAAACAGTTCAAGTTCCAAAGCACCAAGTAACTCAGGCACATAGAACATACATACCCCCTGCTCCAGCATTTCATGCGCAGCAGGGCTTTCTATATCAAGTGCGAAGTACTGGTTTTCCATGCGTACAGGCAACGCTGCCGGGACTCTGCTCACCGGTATCAACGGGATCCCCTTGAGCGCAGCACCATAGATTTCGCGGACATCATCAGGTGAACCTGCCTGACAGAGTGCAGGAAATTTCTCGGCAACCTGCCAGGCCGGGATATCAGAGCGTACAGAGAGATAGAGATCGGCCTCTTCACGCAGACGGATATCGTGGAGGTTGGCCTTCCAGGTCTGTCCGTCCGGACGGGTCATTTCCAGAGCAATGACTCGGGATGGCAGACTTGCCTCAAGCAAACCCGTTATCAGGTCAAACAGCGGAGGAAACGCCTTAGCTGGCTCCTCGTGGTCATAACCCGGTATGGCGTCCAGATCATGGTCCAGGGAAAAGGTCAGCATACTGCCTGCCAGACGAGCGAGTTCAGCCCATACTTGTTCAGGTGGACGTGAAGGAAAACGTTCGTATTCTGCTAGCACTGTGGCGTGAGAATTCAGTGCATTCAGCAACCAGAAAAGGGAAACATCGGCGACGGCAAAATCGGCAAGCCTTTCGTTGCTTTCTCGGCGCATCGTCATCAAACGCTGGCGTCGGGAGCGTAACTGGCGGTTAAGCAACATCAGACGTTCGTGAAGAACCGGGCTTGCTCCAAATGACGCTACTGGAGGAATAAAAGATAGATCCTGTCGCCACGCATTTTGTCCATCCCGAATCAGTCTTGCGACCGGACACACTTTCCAGGAATCATTGCTTTCATGGGCAAACCGGATGGTGAAATTAAACCGGGCAACTGCTATAGATTCTTCTTCAGAGCCAAAGGCATCCTGCAATGTTACCCACTCTTCTCTATAGCGAAGCGGCCGTTCTGAACTGACGCCCTCCTGTTCAACGTTGCTTATGCCAGGCTGCATATGCGGCAATGCAATGACTACAGTTACCGCATCACGACCTGTCAGCTGGCTGGCATCTAACTCACGCGGCGCCGGAGGCAAATCGCTCCTTTGCGCATCAATTAATGAACCATCTTCCAGCCAAAGGCGTAACTGCGTAATCTGGATCAGGCCGGACGAAAGAAGACTGTCATTAAACTCAATTTTTTCCACGCCCCAGGGGAATGGGGATGCCAGCGCTGATGCACCGGCACTGCGGAAAGACTCCCATTCAGTCTGCTGCTGGAACTGTTGAGGAGATAGTAAAGCCCCCTCGTTCCATAGTGGACGATAAATTTTCATCCCGTCCTGCCTTATGCTTTTGCTTTGGGCATCTGGCTAACCAGCGACAGATTGACGTCCATCCCCTCGACCTGGAAGTGCGGCACCGCGTACAGCTTCACGCGGAAGAAGCCCGGGTTATCCTCGATATCTTCCACCACCACGCTGGCATCGCGCAGCGGATGGGAGGCCTGCAGCTCGTCGCCGGGGTCGGTCATTTCGGTCACCAGGCTCCGCACCCAGGTGTTCAGCTCCAGCTCCAGCAGACGCCGGTCCTTGGTGGTGCCGATATTCTCGCGCTGGATCATCTTCAGGTAGTGCGCGATGCGCGACAGCAGGAAGATGTAAGGCAGACGCGCGTTGATACGGCTGTTGGCGGTGGCGTCGGCGGTATCGTACAGCGCCGGTTTCTGCGCGGAGTTGGCCGAGAAGAAGCAGGCGTAATCGCGATTTTTGTAGTACGACAGCGGGATAAAGCCCAGGCTGGCGAACTCAAACTCCCGCGTTTCCGGGATCATCACCTCGGAAGGGATCTTCACCTGGTTGCCGGTGCCCAGATCGTACAGATGGATAGGCAGATCTTTCACCGCGCCGCCCGCCTGCGGACCGCGAATTTGCACGCACCAGCCGTTGTTAACAAAGCTCTTCACCATATTGGATGCGAAGGAGAACGCCGCGCTGGTCCAGAGATATTTTTCGTGGTCCGGGCCCTTCACCTGCTCGACATAGTTGAAGCTGCGCACCGGCACGGTGTCCGGGCCGTACGGCAGACGACCCAGCACGCGCGGCATCACCAGGCCGATGTAGCGGGCATCGTCGGTTTCACGAAACGCCTTCCAGCGAATATATTCCGCGCGATCGAAGTAGTTGCCGATATCCTTAATGGCAGCCACCTCTTCCATGGTCTCTTTCAGGAAGAAGGCCGGGCCGACGGCGCCGATAAACGGCATATGGGCGGCCGCAGAGACGCGGGAGATATTGCGCAGCAGCGCCACATCCTGCGGGCTGGCGTCGAACTCATAGGCCGAGATCACCGAGCCGATCGGCTCGCCGCCGGGAGTGTCATACTCCGCGGTATAGGTGTGCCAGTACAGGCCGCTCTGGATAAGCTCCGGCGCGTCCTCAAAGTCCTGGCGCAGATCGTCTTTGGCGACGTCGAGGATCTCCGTTTTGACGTTCTGCCGATAGTCGGTGTTGTCCACCAGCTGTTTGAGGCCGCGCCACAGGGATTCGACCTGCTGAAACTCCTGATGGTGCATCACCGCGTCCAGCTGACGGCTTATCTGGAAATCCAGCTCGGCGATATGGTGGTCGATCAGCGTTTTGTCGAGCTTTTCCACCCGCTGGCCGGACTGACGGATGCGTTCCATAAACACCTGCATCGCCGCGGTGAGACGCTCCGCCGCCGGCGCCTCGGAGAGCGCGGCATCGTCCAGAAAGTCGTTGATATCCCCGAGGCGAGACGCCGGGGCGAGATTAATTTTTTCAAACAGCGAGGCGTAAACGCCCTCGCCCGCCCTGTTTTCCTGCAGCGTGGTTTGCCCCTGAACAGGGGCGTTTTCTGTGGTAACAGACATTAGCATTTTCCCGGTTAATCCATTAACAGACTTGCCCCGCACTTATTTCGGGGCAAGCGCACTCATTTCGTCGCGTAATTCCTGGGACAGCGCCGGATCTTTCAGGATTGCCTCAAGCTCTTTTCTGAAAGTGGCGTTATCGAGCAGATTGGATTTGAGATCGCGTAATAAATTACGCATCGCCAGCATGGCGCGGAGTTGCGGAATTTGCCGGGCAACCTGCTCCGGTTCAAAATCTTTGATGTCGGTAAAACGCAGTCTGACGTTCTCCTCTTCGCCATTGCCGGCCAGCGTATTCGGCACCGAGAGGTTAACTTCCGGGCTAAATTCCGAAAGTACGCTGTTAAAATTATTTTTATTGACGTTGATTTTTTCTCTTTCCGATAAAGGCCGGTTTTCCTTCCCATGACTAAAATCGCCAATGGTAAGCAGCTTCAGCGGCAGTTCGACCTTCTTTTGCGCGCCGCCGGTATGAAGAGATAATTTGAGATTAATGCGCGCCCTGGGGACTTCATTCTGGAACGTATCAGCCATAGCAGTTCCTTTCCTTAAGGAATAATTATTGAAGATATATTGATGTGAAACGTGACGATGATAAAGCAAAAATGGATTACCGATCAACTTAACCACCTAATAATTATATTTATTCATAAACACCCACTTTCACCACGAAAATAAAAGCACCATGAATATCAATATTTAAAATGTGAAACAACAGTCAATGATAAATTCAATAAATAATGCACCAAAGGAATGTTTGCAATGGATACTATAAGGCGGGCTAAAACATTAAGCGGATGAATAAAGGAAACCATAGAGACGACCGGGGCAATATAATTCGCTCATTATGCAAATTTAGCGTAACAACGCAATAAATTACTCAGAGGGATAATATCTGGCTTCCATCCGATTGCCCCTTCGCGGCGGACGCTTAATAGTCCTGGCGCGAAATCTAAACGGTAACAATATTCTTCTGCTCCCCTTACTCCCCACAAACCGATTTTTTGCGGATAACGAGCCACAGCGCGATGTCGGACAAAGTTGTCGTTAGCAAAAAAACATGAGCCCGGTTACAAGACGCACATGACACCGTCGTCGGCATCCTGAACGGTTCGCATTCTGCAAGTCGCCAGGCTATATCTAAGACACCTTTCGCCCACAACGAGACACAAAGATGAGCAAGAAAATCCTAATGCTGGTCGGCGATTATGCCGAAGATTACGAAACGATGGTTCCTTTTCAGGCGCTGCAGATGATTGGCCACCAGGTCGATGCCGTCTGCCCGGATAAAACCGCTGGCGACTATGTCATGACCGCAATCCATGACTTTGACGGCGCCCAGACTTATAGCGAAAAGCCGGGCCATCGC
>OKVX01000633.1_pt1 | contig 17135 bp, 18 predicted proteins | sample 1606941 | NCBI WGS metagenome assembly OKVX01 (sample SAMN03281016, study PRJEB24777) | human gut metagenome | isolation source: fecal sample PR161 from 1 month old female Malay infant, caesarean... | reverse complement strand
GTATTTTAATATTGAGTATTAATCATGTGTTTAACTTCAGGAGAACACAGATGGAACGCATCATCATTCCGACTAACTACATTCATGTCCGCAGCACCCCGCTCTGGACCAAAGAAACCGCACCGAAATCTATCTGGCAAAGACATCTGGATAAAGGCACCCGTCAGGGCGTTTATCCTAAACTGTCTGTTATGCAGGGCACGATTGTTTACTATTCCTATGCGGATGAAACCAGCCCCGAACCAACAGACACCCTGGTAATCCAAGCCGGGCAGTTCGGTGTCTTTCCGCCGGAAACCTGGCACCGGATAGAAGCGGTTACTGACGATACTGTGTTCAATGTCGATTTTTATGTCGCCCCAGAGATCCTGACCGAGGAGTAACACAATCATGAACGACGAAAACAAAGGCTTTTTATTAGAGCTGATAAATGAAAGTAACGGCCTGAAAGCGGAGAAACTCTTTCTGAATCCGAAAAAGTTATATATCCCTGAGATTGCAGCGGAGGAAATCGCGTTGCTGGTCAGTGAATTAGACAGCAAAGAAAAGATTAATGATGCGGCACTGATGGTCACCATGACCAATAAAAATAATGGTGTGTCAGTGGATAAAGACGTGGATTCTGCTGCTGAATTAGCCGATGCTGAAAACGCGGCGCAAATCGTCAAGGATCTGATTAATATTATCCGCGGCTACGATATGGATGAAGAAACCAATATCTGCGGATGGTAACTGCTCTGTCTGTACCGTGAGGGGAAAACCGGTTTCCCCTCCGGCATTGTGCATTATCCGGCGTGACGGATATCGTCATACTCACGGGTTTTATCAAACACGCTTTTGGCAAACGGACAAAGCGGAATAATTTTCCGCTGTTCACGACGCATTTTCTCAACCACTGCCGCAACCAGCTTATTACCGACTTTCTGCCCGCGCAGGCTGTCATCCACCATAGTATGGTCAATAATCGCCAGATTATCCCCAGTATACACAAAGGTGATTTCCGCTATCCGGCTTTTGCCGTCCTCAGAAAGAATATAAAAACTGGTTTCATCTTCACGAATATCCATCACTTATCTCCTGCGGCTTAAAATAATACTATATGCAAAACCGTGCGGATGAGAATACCGATCAGTGCTGCCGGGATCACATAACGGAATAAGCGGACAAACCGCGAACTGATGCCGAGAAAAATTCCGATCCCCGGTAAATCAAATGTCTGGATGAGTAAACCGGCAGATGCATTAATCTGATTGGCGGTTACCGCGCCCTGCTGTACCAGGTCAGATATCACCCCGAAATAGGCGGTACCCCCCGCCACACATTTCACCAGGGCGGGCAGCACAAAACTGTCCGGAATATGCATAAAATTCAGTACCGGCATCAGAATATGGTGCAGCCATTCAATTACCCCGGCGGCCTGCATTAATCCGACAATGGATAATGACAGGATAAGCATCGGGATAGCTCCGAGTGCCAGGCGGATAGCATCCGCCCCCGCGCTGTTGATAACCGACAAAATTCCCTGATTATTCTGCTCCGCATCCGGCAGCGGCTCTGAGCTTGCGGTCTCTGTTGCGGATAACCGGCGACCGGTGACATACCAGGTAAAAGCCGCCGCACACAATCCCCCTGCAACCGAGATAATAATGGAGGTTGTCCAGTGCAGCCCGAACGGCATCAGCGGATAAAACACATTTCCCTGCCCCATGGCAAAACACATCGCCAGGGTGGCGGCCATATGGCGATCAGACACACCCCGCTTATCCATAATCGCGAGTGTTGCCAGCGGCGCGGCAAAGCTGACAAAGTTTATCTGGATCAGCGCGAATGCACTCATCCCCGTTAAGCCGAACGGTTTAAGCAAAGGTGCCAGCCAGCGGACTATCACATCCAGCACGCCTCTGACAGACAGGTATTTCATTATGATCAGCATCACGACCATAATCGGTAATAAGGTATAAAGTGCGACATCAACGGAGGATTTACCCGCTGAAATGATAATACTGATGACATCCATGGAATGAATACGGAAAGTAACTGAATCGGTTTTCCGGATTATAACCCTGTGATTTCAGAAGTAATTCAATTTCTTGAAGTGGTTCAAATAAAGCAGATAAAAACAGCCAATCCTGTATTTGCAGATAATTCATTCAGTCGGATGCTATTTTGCGGGATCAATAACCAAAAAATAACCCTGCATGACAGACTGCCACCGTCTGCTGTATCTATCCGGCTGATTTACATCATAATTCAGAAAGATGACCAGAGCAGCGACAGCGGCATCACCAGTACCAGTGCCGGAAGCAGGTTAATCACCGCAAACATTTTAATACCGCAGATCCGAAGCCCGGTCGCGATTAATAATACCCCGCCCGCTGCGGTAAAGTCCGCCATCATAGCCGGTGTGGTAAACGGCATTAATAACGCACCGCTGCCCGCCAGTACCAGCTGAATAATCAGCATCGGTGCGGCAATAACCGACACCGCAATACCCAGTGAGCAGGCAAATATCATCGCGGTGAAAAAATCCATAAAAGCCTTGGTCAGCAGAACGGTCGGATCACCGGTCATGCCTTCATGCATCGCCCCGAAAATCCCGGTACCGCTGACACAGAACAGGAATATCAGCACCACATAGTTTTCGATAAAACTTTCCTGAGCCCCGCCCCGTGCCGGAAGCCGGGTCTTTATTTTACCGGCCACCGCATTAATTTTATTTTCCAGGCAACACAGTTCACCGATAACCGCCCCCAGCAGCACCGACAACACCATCACCGGCATATTGGCACATTTTATAATCAGCAACACCCCGATGGCGAGCGAGGCCAGGCCGAATACGGAGGGCATCGATGTCCGGATACGTTCCGGCAGCCGGTGGCTCAGCCCTGCCCCGGCAATTCCGCCAATTAATACTGCGGCGGCATTAATAAAAGGTCCGGTAACCAAAGATCACTCCTGCTTTTTTTTATTTGAATCTCATTATTATACGGAACCGGTACAATACTGTACGTGTACCTGTCTGCAAAACAGGATCAATAAAATATAAAGCGGGTATTGACTCTTACGTTACGTAAGGCCGCAGTCTGAGCCGCATTACAAGAGGGAAATATGTTACTTCAGGTTGGTGAAATTGCTGAGAAGACCGGACTGACAGTATCGAACGCCTTACCCGGATTCAGATATTGCGGCAGATAGGCGTCAAACTAAAGGATATCGGTAAAATACTCGATGGTCACGGCGGGGATATGGCGAATCTGCTGCAAGAGAAGGTCAGTGTATTAACGGCGCAGATGCAGGAATAAGAACGTGTTTCACTGCGTACCGGTGAGCGATGCGACCTCAAATTTGCTTGTGAACAATTCCGTCTTTTTCTGTCCGGAAAAGCTCCGTGCAACGATTTTCAGGCCGCCATCATTTCGTTACCCTTTTTTAATTTCCATCCGCCATTGCGCATCACCGATTTGTTCAAAATCAGTAACTTCATGGCCGGCTTCTGCCGCCCAGCGCGGAATATTTTCCGTCGCCTGAGCGCAATCGTATTTGATGACCAGTACATCACCGGTCGCTAATGTTTCAATGGCTTTTTTTGCTTCAATTAACGGAAAGGGGCACAGGTGCCCGCGGGTATCTAATTCCAGCGTATTCATAGTTTCACCTTATTACTTTATTTTCTGAGGACGTATGATCGTAAAATAACTGACAATCCAGCTGCCGGCGATAATGCAGGGAATAAACGCCCAGCCCTGCCAGGAGAACCAGGCCGTATTGACTAAGGTATTTCCCAGCATACAGCCGCCGGCCAGGCCGCTGCCGATACCCATGAGTAATCCGCCGGTCAGGCTTTTTATCATCACGGGAAAACCCGGGTTGCGGAAACGAAATTCCCGGCTGCCTTTTGCGGCGATAAACGCCCCGGCAAAAATCCCGATCAGCAGATAACCCGCCCAGTTAAAGAATTTCAGGTCGCCGGCCGTCACCAGTGAAAATAATTGTGCGCTCGGGCCGCTGATCCCTAACCCGCCGACACGTCCGTCCGCCAGGCTTGAAGGCCAGGCAAGCAGAGCAATGACACCAATTATCAGGGCAGAAACAAACGGATGCCAGCGGGCTTCAAACAGCAGGTGAGCGACCCCGGTTTTCCGGGCTTTCATTTTGGGAATGTGAACAGATTTGTATTTATTCAGGTGACGATTCACCAGAAAAACCGTCAGCAGCACCAAAACAATAATCGCGATATACGGCGGGATATTCAGTGATTGTGTGATAGTCGGGGAATCCAGCTTCGGTGTGGTAACCGGAGAAAAGACCTGTTTTATGGCAGACTGACGGATAAACCAGCTGGCAATAATAAAACCGCCGACGGCTGTAATGCTGCCTGCCAATCCTTCCGCAGCCCGGTAATAAGCACCGGTTGAGCAGGACCCGGCAAATGCCATCCCCATGCCAAAAAGTAATCCGCCGGCCAGAGTTGCCAGCCAGGGAAATGTGCCTCCGGGGATTTTTGCAATACCGAAATAAGAAAAAATGAAGAGTCCGATACTCTGGACAGAGATGACAATCAGAATAGCAATCAGCATTCTGCTGTCGCGGAAGAGATAGAGATCGCGCAAACCACCGGCTAAACAAAAGCGGCCGCGCTGCATAACAAAACCCAGTAATACCCCTAAGAATAAACCGGATAGATGAGATAAACTTATCATAGACATCGCTCCTTTAAGACCGTTATCTTAGCGAAATATCTTTTTGATTATTTGAGGAAAATCACAGAAAACGGAAATATTGTTTTTATGTGCGGAGGAGATAACCGGCAGGGGGACATTTTCCGGCTGACGATGACACCAGTAATCACAGGGGACTCATCTGCATCCGGCGGCTGCCGGCTTTTTGTGTTTCATTCAGCAATGATGTGGTATAAAAAACCACAGAGTGCTGTAAAACACCCTGTGGTCACATGGTATTAAATGTATTCCGTTTATTGAATCTGGCTTTCTGCTGTTTCAACTAAACCGATTAACCGGTTCCGCATGACAGCATATTTTTCTTTGACTAGAGCTTCGGCCTCTTTCTGATTATCAATTCTGATCACTCTCGCCGCACAGTATTTAGTTTCCGGTGTTTTGGATACCGGATCCAGATTATCCTGTGTCAGTTCATTACAGGCCCCAATCCACCACTGATATGTCATATAAACCGCTGGTTTATTAATCGTTTCATTGATACTGCACCGGGACATCACTTTCCCTCTGCGTGACTCCACCCACACAATATCCTGGTCTTTAATTCCCAGCTTCCCTGCGGTTTCCGGATGCATCTGCACATATCCCGGTTCGTCAGCCAGGGATGCCAGCGCCTTACAGTTACCGGTCATAGAACGGCATGAATAATGCCCGACCTCGCGGACAGTGGAAAGGCTCAGCGGATATTCATCATCCGGCAGTTCCGCCGGCTTCCGCCACGGTGCGGCAAACAGCAGTCCCTTGCCTGACGGGGTATCAAAAGCATTATTCTGATACAGGTAAGGTGTCCCCGGATGATCTTCTGACGGGCACGGCCACTGAATATGTGCCAGCCCTTCCAGTTTTTCATAGGTGACACCGTAAAACAGCGGACACAGTTCTCTGAGTTCATCCCAAATCTCTTTGTTGTCAGTATAAGACATCGGGTATTCCATCTCTGTCGCCAGCAGACTGATAATTTCCCAGTCCCGTTTTACATTTCCCTGTGGTTCAATGGCTTTCTCAAACCGCTGAAAGCCCCTGTCCGCGCAGGTAAAGATACCGCCGTGCTCACCCCAGCTGGTTGACGGCAGAATAACATCGGCCTGCTCCGCTGTTTTGGTCATAAAGATATCCTGCACCACCACAAATTCCAGGGCATCAAACCCATTGCGGACGAGTTGTAAATCCGCTTCTGTCTGCAGCGGATCCTCCCCCATGATGTAATAGGCTTTTACCTTTCCCTCAATGGCCAGATGCGGGACTTCCGTAATACGGTATCCTGCCTCCGGGTCAAGGGATTCATACGGGATCCCCCATGCCTGCGCAAATTTACGTCTGACATTTTCATCTGTCACATTCTGATAGCCGGGGAACATATTAGGCAGTACCCCCATATCACAGGCACCCTGAACATTATTCTGCCCTCTGACCGGTGCAACCCCCACACCGGGTTTTCCCAGATTGCCGGTTAATAACGCCAGTCCGGAAAGGCCTTTGACGACATCCACCGCCTGCCCGAATTGTGTCACCCCCATCCCCCACATTATGGTTGCGGTTTTTGCACGCGCGTAGGTTCTCATCGCCTGACGGATTTGTGAGGCCGGAATGCCGGTAATATCCTGAACTACCTCAGGGCTGTAATCCTGAACGGCTTTTTTGTACTCCTCAAATCCCTCTGTAAACCGGCTGACATAATCTTTGTCATACAGATTTTCATCGATTAAGGTATAGGCGAACGCATTAACCAGCGCCATATTGGTACCGTTCCGCAGAGGAAGGTATTGTGTGGCAATTTTAGCTGTTTCTATTTTTCTCGGGTCGCAGACAATAATTTCCGCGCCGTTCTCTTTTGCTTTTATCACCCGGCGGGCGACAATAGGATGAGAATCCGCACAGTTATACCCGAATACCAGCAGGCAACCGGAGTGTTCAATATCCGCGATGGAATTGCTCATTGCCCCGTTACCCAATGTCACCTGTAATCCGGCCACTGACGGGCCGTGACACACACGGGCACAGCAATCCACATTGTTGTTACCCAATACTGCACGGGCAAATTTCTGCATCACAAAGTTGGTTTCATTGCCGGTTCCGCGTGAGGAGCCCGTACACATAATGGATTTTGCACCGTACTTTTCTTTGATCTGTTTCAGCCGGTGAGCGGTATAATTAATCGCCTCCCGCCAGCTGACAACTTCAAACGGTGCACCTTTTTCTCTGCGGATCATCGGCTGATTTATTCTGGCTGTCAGTAACTTGTTATCATTAAGAAAATCCCAGCCATATAACCCTTTCAGACACAGCTGCCCCTGGTTGGTAACACCATCAGCACCTTCTGCTTTGATTATTTTTCCGTTTTCAACACAAAGATTCAGTTTACAACCGGCGCCACAATACGGGCATACAGATATGACTTTATTCATTTGACGTCCTTTCCCCTGACCAGGGAGTAAAAGAGTAAGAAAAGAAATGTCATCTATGCATATTACATGCCAGTAAAAAATAGCTTTATAATCAATGAAGGATCGGTTTTTTGATGTGTCAGACAACGATAATCGACATTTTTGACGAAATCCGGCTGATTAACAGCATGACACTGAAGGATTGAGGGAGACAAATGCTCCCTCAGAGTACCTGAACTGCCGGGTTATCAGCCGGATATTTGTGAGTATGATTTACCAAATTCTTCAACTCTTTGTAAAAAAGAGGATTTTGGATCTTTTTTGCATGATTCAATAATTGCCGGAGTTGCGGTCATAATCCCCTGAACATCGATAGTGGAATCTTCAACCTTATTTTTACCTGTGATAATCCCGGCTATACCGACAGCTGTCGGATAGAAACTTTCATCAATAGAGAGAAAATCGTCACAGGTCCATTGTGATACCGGTTTTTGCGTAACATCGTGTTTCGGGCCGGTACTATCGGCAGCCATAGCGAAGGCACTGGTCATAGCAGCAACAATTGCACCAACAATGATTAGTTTTTTCATTATATCCTCACTTGTATAGCAGTAATAATACAATAACCAGATTAGCAGTTTGTTGGTCAATATCCACCATGGCACATTTTATCGCCGGATAATATATGCTGTTATTCTTGCTTTACCAAAAACAGATTATTGTTTCATGATGATATACTGAATTATGTTATAACTTATCGGAACCGGCTGCCGGAAACAGGTGCAGGCATACTGTTAAGGTATCCATCAGGTGTGTGATATAAATGTCCGTCAGTAACAGGATCAACTTTCTGAACCGGAATATACTGATGAAAATCACCCTCCCCAAAACTGCCGTCGTTTTTTTTCTGGCAATATGGATTATACTGCCCTGGATTGCCGGAATTATGGCCGGTCAATCCACATTCGGGAGCCTGATGGCTTTCGGCGCTTATTTACTGGTTGTTTCCTTTCCGGTTCTTCCTTTGCAATGCTCACTACTTTTCCTGCTGCGCGGGGCGGGTATTATTTCTCTTTTCGCTGTTTTGGGGTTCAGTGTCACATTCGGCAGTGTGTCATTTTTTATTTACGCGGTACTTTGTGCATTTCTTCAGGCTGTTGCGGAACTGCGTGGTTCATACCTGCGCCTGCCCGTTGCATTAGGTGTGCTGGCTTATTTTCTTTCCGTGGGACAAATCCCTGAACAGGGGGTCACATTCTGCAGCGCTGCATTTACTGCCGGGACATTCTGGGGTGTTCTTCCGGCCGCTCTTCTATTACCACGCAATAATAAACCGCCGGTGGTACAGCCGGTTGATATACATCAGCCACCGGTAAAACGATTTACGGTCGTTATGATGCTGACAGCTCTGGTTGACAGCATACTGGCAACGCTGATGACAGCCAGCTCTCATCCGTGCTGGTTACCCGCCGCCGGTTTACGGGTGATGAAACCGGAACGTTCGGCTACTTTGTCCCGGTTACATGCCAGAAGTGCCGGAACTGTAACCGGTGCCGCTGCAGGCGGGATTTTACTGGGTTTTTATACGACTCCGCTGCTGCATGCTTCTCTCGTCGGAATGTTATTATTCGTGATGCTGATGGCCGGCGCAAAACGATATGGTTACTGGACATTTTGTCTGACAGCTATCGCACTGACATTTAATTTAACGCCCGGTGCAGGTTCTCTTTCTCTGGCGACAGACCGGGTATTACTGACGGTTATTGCGCTTGCTATTGGTGTATTTATGCTCCGTTTATTACCTGAAAAAACGGATTAGCCTTTTCAGACAGGATTAACCTGTATGTCATTGCAGGAAAACCTGATTAAAGGCGGGTTATCCGGATATGCAGAAAAAGGGAAGCAATCACGTACCCGGCAGTAACCGGTATTGATGATGATATTCGTCTGAACAAAGCACGGCGGGTAATGGGTTTCTTCCGGATTCCGAATCAGCCTGAAGCCAAAATAAAATGGCATACCAACGAAACCATAAAAGAAAAACGCCATGCTGGTCAGCAGCATGGCGTTGAATGATGGCGGAGGAGGAGAGATTCGAACTCTCGGACGGTTTCCCGTCGGCGGTTTTCAAGACCGCTGCCTTAAGCCGCTCGGCCACCCCTCCGCAATGACGTGCACTATAGTCCCCTCCCTGTGCCTTGTAAAGTCCCTGATAGTTTAAATGCCGGAAATTTAGTCATTTCTCAATGTGTTAGCTGATTTTATCATCATAATCACCGCTTTCTTTCTTCTGATGCTTGGGGTAGCGGCAGATTTTTGCTACATTTTCATTCTCATTTTCAGCAGGTTCAGATTATGTTTGTGTTTGAAGGGCGTGAAATCGCCACTGACCCCCACGGCTATTTACTCAATGTGCAGGACTGGCAGGAAGCAATGGTGCCGCTGCTGGCTGAACAGGAAGAAATCACCCTGACAGAACAGCACTGGGAAGTTATCCGCTTTGTGCGGGATTTTTATCTGGAATTTAATACCTCACCGGCTATCCGCATGCTGGTGAAAGCCATCACACAGAAGTATGGCGAGGAACGCGGGAACAGTCGTTATCTGTACCGCCTGTTTCCGAAAGGCCCGGCCAAACAGGCAACAAAGCTGGCCGGTCTGCCGAAACCGGTGAAATGTATCTGACCGCCGTTTATTCGTGGCGGACACGGAATACCGCAACTTCCCTGTAATCACAGGGGGTTGCGATGATATCTGTCACTTTCGCCCCCGGCGGCCCGCCCGCCTCCAGCCATGCAGTCATCGCCTCCAGCACACTTTCATCGCCATACGCTTCAATTTCCACACTGCCATCCTGACGATTGCGGACAAAACCGGTCACATTATGGCGTTTTGCCCAGTAAAACGTTTGATAGCGGAAACCAACGCCCTGAACGCGTCCGTATACGGCAAAATGTCGTCCGATCTTCATTATGTCGCTCCTTTTTCCGAAAATGTCACTATTTTAATCTGTATCGCTGTCCGCCGGTTGTAATTTTACCCACTCCCCGATAACCTGAAATTGTCAGCTGTTGCTGATTGCAGTGATAGGAAACAACAATCTGTTAAGGGATTGAATCTGTCATCAGTACCCCCCATATTAGTAACAGAGCAAAGTTTCTTCGGAGGTGATTATGATGATTTCAAGTAAGTTCGGTATCGGACAACAAGTTCGCCATAAGCTGCTTGGCTACCTGGGCGTGATTGTCGACATTGATGCTGAATACTCACTGGATCAGCCGGAAGAGGACGACATCGCATCCAATATGAACCTGCGCTCTGCGCCCTGGTACCACGTCGTGATGGAAGACGATAACGGTGAGCCTATCCATAGCTATCTGGCAGAAGCCCAGATCACCTATGAGATGGATGAAGACCACCCCGATAACATCACTATGGATGAACTGGCTGAGTCCATCCGCAACCAGTTACAGTCTCCCCGGTTGCGCAATTAACAATACGAAGAGCCCCGCCACTCACATGCCGGGGCTTTATTTTTACTTACTTTTCCAGCCCCAGACGCGGGATCTCAATTTTCGGGCAGCGATCCTCAACAAACAGCAGCCCGGCGTTTTCCGCCAGCGCTTTCGCCTCACTGCTGATAATCCCCTGCTGCAGCCACAGCACTTTCGCTTTTATGGCAATCGCTTCCTGCGCAATACCCGGTGCGGCATCCGCATTACGGAAAACATCCACCATATCCACCGGCTCCGGAATATCGGCAAGCGTGGCATACACCATCTGCCCGATCAGGGTTTTTCCCGCCAGTTTCGGATTCACCGGAATCACCCGGTATCCCTGCCCCAGCAGATACTCCATCACATGATAAACAGGGCGGTCCGGTTTATCACTCGCACCCGCCACGGCGATCGTTTTTACCTGCTGAAGAATACCGGTCAGAAATGTGTCATTCATAGAAGCCTCTTTTATCATCCTGCGCAACAATCTGAGTTATAGCATACTGAATTGAAAATCACCTGTTGGCGGAACCCTTTTTTTCGCTTATGTTATTGAATAACATTTTATTCGCCGGAAAAGAGAGCGTTATGGAATCGACCACCCGAGTACTGACCAAGCATAAAAAAATCGCCCTTGTGGCTCATGATCACTATAAAACCAAATTACTGGACTGGGTTAAACGCAATCTGGCTAAATTAGAAAGCCATGAGCTGTTCGCCACCGGCACTACCGGCAAACTGATCAGCCGCGAAACCGGGCTTGAAATCACCGGCATGCTGAGCGGGCCGATGGGCGGGGATCAGCAGATAGGCTCAATGATTGCGGAAGGGAAAATTGATGTGCTGATTTTTTTCTGGGATCCGCTCAATGCCGTGCCTCATGACCCGGATGTGAAAGCGCTGCTGCGCCTGGCGACCGTCTGGAATATCCCGGTGGCAACCAATATGTCCACCGCTGATTTTATTATTCACTCGCCGGATTTCGATAACGATGTGGATATTGTTATTCCGGATTACACCCGCTATTTAAGTGAGCGGACTCAGTAACGGTTTTCTGCGGCGGTGATAATTTACCGCCGCTTCTTTCATATTTCAGGGCTTTTTCACCCGGCTGACGCCCATATCCGCCAGTTCTTCCGCGAAGCAGGACGGCGAGTCTTTGTCATACAGCAACCAGACCTGTTTTTTTGCCCGGGTCAGCGCCACATACATCAGGCGACGCTCCTCGGCATGTATAAACTCCTCTTCCCGCGGCAGTAATCCCTGCTCAATCACCGATTCCCGTGCTGCAGCCGGGAAACCGTCCCGTTCATCCGTCAGTCCGGTAATAATGACGTAATCCGCCTGCTGACCTTTCGAGGCATGCATGGTCATAAAACGGATATTGAGATGCGGCCAGCGGGTTGCTGCCACCGACAGAATCTCCGGTTTAAGGTGGTGATAACGCGCCAGGATCAGAACCGTTTCTTCTCCGGTCACATAACCGCTCATTTTATTCAGTAATGCTTCCAGCTGACTGTCCGGCAGTAACAGCACCGCTTTTTTATCCCCTTTCGTCAGGCTGTTCAGGGGTTTGGTTAACTGCTGCGGGTTACGCTGAATAAATTCGTTGGCGATCTCCCCGATACGGCTGTTAAAACGGTATGTGGTGTCCAGCGCACACTGCCCGCCCTCACCGAAGACCGCACTGAAATCTGTGGTCAGCGTCAGTTCCGCACCGCTGAAACGGTAAATAGCCTGCCAGTCATCACCGACAGCAAACAGTGTGGTCTGCGGGTTCTGGGCCCGCAGGGCGTGGATCAGTTTTGCCCGCAGCGGTGAGATATCCTGGAACTCATCCACCAGCACCGCTTTCCACGGCGAGATAAAGCGCCCTTTTTCAATCAGGTTCACCGCCTGATGGATAAGCCCGGAGAAGTCTGTCGCCCCCTCGTCTTTCAGGGCACTTTTCCAGGCTTTTAAAAACGGCGCCATCAGTTTGATTTGTTTTGTGAATTCCGGTGCGATATCCGGCGGCGCGGATTCGATCATCACTTTCTGACTGCCGCCGTTCATGCGCATCAGGCTCAGCCAGCGGTCAATCCTCGGCACCATGCGGCGGCACAGGGTTTCATCTTCCCAGTATTCCCCCTCATCCACCAGCCAGTTCATACTTCCGCTGATAAGTTCGCGCCAGCCTTTTGCCTGTGCTTTTTTCTCACGGCACTGAGTCTGCCAGACGGATTTAATCAGTTCATGACGGGCGGCTGTGTCACTTTCCAGCGCACTGATAACCGGCGATTTATTGGATGCTTCGCGGATAATATGCAGTGCGAGGGCATGAAAGGTTTTACTGCGGATCTCTTCTGTGTGCAGACAGGTGCGGATCCGTTCATTCATCTCATCCGCCGCCTGCCGCCCGAAGGCGAGCATCAGGATCTGCTCCGGCAGCGCCTGCTGACGGCGCAGCAGCCAGCCTGCCCGTGCCACCAGCACCGATGTTTTACCGCTTCCGGCTCCCGCCAGTACCAGCACGGAAGGTTCACCATTGACCACCGCCTCACTCTGCGAGGTATTAAGCGGAGAGGATTCCACATTGGCAAAGAAATCAGCATACGTTTCAAGGCATTGTTGTGTCCATTCGCGGTTGCGCTGACGGCGTTTTTCATCGGTGTGGCTGAGCCAGTCCAGACAAAACTGATAAGACTGTGCACAGTTGTCAAAACCGGCCAGACGCGCACGGGGCAGCGGCAGTGCCGCAAAGGCGTGCAGAATGTTGTCACGGAGTTTCTGACTATCCGGTTGTGTCAGCCAGCGGTCGGCCTGAATCACTGACTTAACTTCACTGACCTGTTTATCCAGCACACCCGCGCTGACCACGCTCATCTCTTCACTCCAGCGCGACCAGATATCGGTAAGATACTGATAAAATTCCTGAGTTTCCTGCCACTGGGTACCGTGCAGACGCACAACCTGCTCATCCGGCAGTTCAAATTCCAGTTCGCCCCAGACGATACCGCGTTTACATTGAATATTGATTAACTCATTGAAAGGAATAACATACCGGTGTTTTGCCCCGCTGACTTCGATACCTGCGTTGAGTAACCGCACGCGGTTGTAAGGATGCCGGGCCAGTGTCTGCCCCATTTGTGTTGATTTTAATTCCATGTGTTCCGCACCGTTACAAGATTGAAATCAATATGTGATAAAACCAGATGTGGTAAAACGTATGCCAGCGCCATACCATTGCCATATTACAGGAAAGACACAATTAGTTTACTGCCAAATTCCCGTTAAGGGTATTTCTGACTCATTGAGGTTATTGTGCTTGCAGCGTTTCTCGGCTTCAGCCGGTATATTTATAACAGCCATTTTCTTTATTATTTCCGCATCCTGATTGCGCTGACAGGTACCACGCTGGTGCCGTGGCTGCTGCACATGCCGCCGAAAGTCACCATTGCCCTGACACTCGGGATGGTGGCCGCCGCACTGACAGACCTGGATGACCGGCTCGCCGGGCGTCTGCGTAATCTGTTTATCACGCTGATCTCTTTCTTTGTCGCGTCTGCGGCTATTGAACTGCTGTATGACCACCACCTCCTGTTTATGGCAGGTCTTGCGGTATCAACCAGCGGGTTTATTCTGCTGGGTGCGCTCGGGCAGCGTTACGCCACCATTGCTTTCGGGGCATTGCTGATCGCGATTTACACTATGCTGGGTAAAAACCTGTTTGATGACTGGTATCAGCAACCGCTGTTACTGCTGACCGGCGCAGTCTGGTATAACCTGCTGACCCTGACCGGGCACCTGTTTTTCCCTGTCCGCCCGCTGCAGGATAATCTGGCCCGCTATTATATGCAGCTCTCCAATTACCTGGAGGCAAAAGCAAACCTGTTTGACCCGGATATCGAAGAAGATTATCAGCAATCTGTATTTGAACTGGCAATGGCAAACAGTGCACTGACGGAAGCCATGCATCAGGCAAAAATGACCCTGTTTTCCCGCCTTAAAGGCGATCGCGGCCAGCGCAGTACCCGCCATGCCCTTCATTATTACTTTGTTGCCCAGGATATTCACGAGCGGGCGAGTTCGTCTCATATCCAGTATCAGAATTTAAGCAATGAACTGCGTTACAGCGATATTATGTTCCGCTTTCAGCGGCTGATGACCATGCAGGGACACGCCTGCGCCGCTGTTGCGCAGGCCATTTTGCAGCGCCGCAAATATCACCATAACCCGCGTTTTGAGCGGACATTTTCTTATCTGGAAAACTCCCTCAACCTGCTGGAGCAGCAAAAGCCCGGCAACAGCAGTGTCATGGCTCTGCGCCATCTGCTGACCAACCTGCGCGGTGTCGATTCCCAGCTTAAAGGGCTGACCGCAGAGCAGACTCAGCTTCCGGCGGAAAAGATGCAGGAAGATGCGCGGCTGTCCAACGAAAACTTACAGGGACTGCGTGATATCTGGGCGCGTGTCCGGCAGAACCTGACACCGCGCTCTGCCCTGTTCCGCCATGCTATCCGGATGTCGCTGCTGTTGTGTGCCGGCTATGCTATTATCCTGACCTTCGATCTGACCCGCGGTTACTGGATTATGCTGACCAGCCTGTTTGTCTGCCAGCCGAACTACAGTGCCACACGGCGCCGCCTGATGCTGCGTATAGTGGGGACACTCGCCGGGATCCTTATCGGCCTGCCGATCATGTATTTTGTGCCGTCTTATGAGGGACAGCTTATTCTGATGGTGCTGTCCGGGCTGATGTTCTTTGTGTTCCGCACCAGTCAGTACGCCCAGGCCACCATTTTTATCACCCTGCTGGTGCTGTTCAGTTTTAACCTGCTGGGTGAAGGGTTTGATATCGCCATTCACCGTATTATTGATACCCTGATCGGTTGCGGACTCGCCTGGTTTGCTGTCAGTTATATCTGGCCGGACTGGAAATACCGTCAGCTGCCGCTGGTGATTGACCGCACCATGCAGGCAAACGGCCGTTATCTGGAGCAAATCCTGCAGCAGTATTACAACGGTAAAACTGACAGCCTGGAGTACCGGGTTGCCCGCCGTGATGCGCATATCAGCGACGGGGAGTTTGCCTCTGTGGTGGCGAACATGTCCTCAGAGCCGAGCAGTTACCGCACATCACAGGATGAGGCGTTCCGCCTGCTCTGTCTCAACCACACGCTGCTCAGTTATATTTCCGCGCTCGGGGCCCACCGTACCAAACTCACGGATGATACTATTCTGCGTCTGCTGAATGATGCCATCCGCTATATCGAGACCGCACTGCAAAAAGGGCACCGGGAAGATTTGCAGATTCAGGCTATTTCAGATGCGCTCGCACAGCGTCTGGATAAATGTACCTGTGATAATAACAGCACCGAGCAGCTGGTGCTGGAGCAGATCCGTCTTTTACTCAGCCTGACACCGGACATTACCGGGCTTATCAGGCAGATCAATGATAAAGAGCATAATCTGCAGCCTTCCGCCGGGCGGTTCCGCCGCAAAAAACAGACTGCTGCAGAGGAAACACCGGACAACTGATGTCTTCCCGGGGAAAACATTTCCCCGGGATACCTGTGCTGTTTAGTTCAGCCGGCCATGCCAGTGAATAAGATCCTCCCGCAGTGCTTTCGGTAATACTGCACTGTGGCACCCCTCAATAGCTCCCGCGATGGCAAACAGCAATTTCAGCTCATTCTGCGGCCGGGCTTTGACCTTCAGAAAGCTCGCTTTGGCCCCCAGTAAATAGAGGTCATCCACGCGGCGGATCCCCGCCTGCCATAAGCGGCGTTCCAGAGCTCTGTCCACATTCGGCAGATCTTTAATCCGCGACGGCAGTTGCTGCTGTGACTGTGCATGTTCCCGTGCATGCAGGTAGGTCTGGTAAAAAAGGAACTCACACTGCTGAGGGCACTGCCATACCGCATCCGGAACACGGTAATAATTAATCCGCATCGGCAGGATCCGTTTGGGATAAGTAAACCGGTCACTCAGTTCCAGCCGGCAGAACAGCTCGCGGGTGGCCTCTGTGCTTTTCAGCCAGAGCTGACTGTTGGCTATCAGTGCGAAAGTGACCCGGTCAATGGATAATCCCATACACCCGAACTGTGATTTCAGGCGGATCCGGCCGAACGGCTGTGTGCTGTGTTGAAGACGATCAAACTGAACATCTGACAATTTCAAATAATCCTTCATATTATCAGTCCTTTGAAAGCAGGTTAAACGTATCGTTGTGTCATTCCCTGACTGAGCTCAGCTGTCGCCACAAAATAAGGAATGTTTCCCCGATTGCCAACGATAAATTCGTATTTGTATCCGGCAAACCTGAATTTTGCGAGTTGTATGGAAAAAATTTACTTGATCTGAGCGGAATTGGATTATACTGTACACATATACAGTATCACTATGTGAGGTTAACTATGCGCCAGCAGGCAACCCGGGAATACGTCCCTGTTACACCGGCATCTGTGTCACCCGCCCTTGCGGGGGAACGCCGTCTGAACGGAATGGTCAGCGAACTGGTTTATCGCAATAATGAT
>OKVX01000628.1_pt1 | contig 17194 bp, 16 predicted proteins | sample 1606941 | NCBI WGS metagenome assembly OKVX01 (sample SAMN03281016, study PRJEB24777) | human gut metagenome | isolation source: fecal sample PR161 from 1 month old female Malay infant, caesarean... | reverse complement strand
TATATAACCTTTATTGCTAAATTCACTTTTGGATTATTTGTTTTTTTCATCATCCTCATATGTAGTTACCTCCTCCTTCTAAAATCGAATTCATTTGTGCCTAAACACAAAAAAACTTATAAGCAAGCACAAAAGGGCCTTACTTATAAGTATAATACACCATTTTATATAATATTGTCAATATACTATATATATTATCATATATTGAGTTTATATGTCAATAATTATTTATATTTTATTTGCAAATTACTTTTAAAATTTTATATTTTGTTTATACGTATATATTTTTATGGTTAATACACGCTAAAATATAAGGAGTTAAGATGGACAGAATAAAACTATTTATAGTTATAATGTATCTTTTAATCTAGCTATAGCTTCATTCAGTCCATCTTTTGTAATCCAATAACGTCGCTTCGCTCCTAAGGAAGAGAAGTTCAAGCTACTTCATAGATTTTTCTATCTTTAGTATCTATGTGTTATGTTTGTGTATTCTAAACAGTTATAAAATCTATATATCTTGAACTTCTCATTAATTGTTGTAGCCTGCGGCAGCAAGGAATAAATATATAGGAGCACTTCGTGCTCCTTGTGGCTGCGCCACTCTATTAGTTTATCTTTATTTCTACATACTTAATTTAGATTATCTTTATATACTACTAGCTAGTTTATAATTACTTATATTTTATCTACATTTTTATATTATAGCTATTATTTGTATACCTATATACGCATTTTCTAAAGGACAAGTTTATTTGCTTGAGAATTCTTTTGGTGCCTTAATCCACCACCCAAAAACGGACATGTCATACAGCTACAGACTTCTAACATTGCAAAAGTCTCCTCCTCACTCGGAGCCTTTTACAAAGTAAGAATCTGTAAGCATTAGACTAGCCCATTATTTGGGTTCCCGGTGGGGCACTTGGGGATGGAGATTTTCATGAATAAATTATAATTAAGTAACTATGCAATTAAATTCTTTCTTTAAAGCTAGGTATAAGAATATTGATCCATCCCTCTGACTGGAATTTTTGTTTACGATCCTTTTTTAAGTTCATTATAAATTATTGTTTCTGGTATGGGAAAATATAAAGATAAGGTTTAGTTGGTCAGACAAGCTGACAAGAATTTTGGGGGCTTAGACATGCCATCACAATTATATAAGAAAGTATTAGTAATGTGACGGCATGTCTATCTTGTACAGGCTTAGTTTTATTACCATAAAAATTGTATAGTCTGGTTTTTCCACTCTAAAAATCCAATCACTAAAAATAATAAATTATATCACAGGGAAATTATTTTTAATGATACGATTTTCAGAGCTGTTATCTACTTTTAATTATGTAGAGGTATAAAAAAGCCAGTACAAGAGCGCCCCCATTAGAAACTATAGATAAGGTATTAACTGTATTTTTTCATAAGTTAGGGTATATTTATTTAAAATTATTGTCAAGATACGCTTCGCTTTTGATCTTGACAATAATTTCAAATAAATATGTGTGGTCATTATGAAAAAATCTATGTGATATTATGCCGCTCGGTTGGACATGCTATTTTAAAGTGTTTCGTGATATATTACTATTTTCTTTAATTATAGGTTCCTGGTGCTAAAGCTTGTCCTTATCACTGCTTTATTTATAGGGGATTTCTCCCCTTATGTATTTAGTATGGCAATTCCTCACATGACAGCCTTTCTAATATATTTTCATGTTCTGCATTTATTTGTTTATTATATTCTTCTCTAGCTTTTTCTAAAGCTTCATTTCTTTCAGCCTCGTAATCTACAAAACTGTTCCCCTCAATTCTGCCTCTAAATGACTTCCAAAATTCATAATCATCATTGGTAACACTGAATATTCCTTTTCTTCCTATGTTCTTGTTATAGCTTAATTTCAAGCCATAAAGACTTAAGGGAGCACCATTATACTCGATAATTACTGATCCATCCTTTAACCTGTACGCTGTTTCAGAAAATCTGAACTTTTCATGTTCACTTAAATATATGTACTCTGCTATTAATGTTTTTGATTCATATTTTCTCTTTTCCACTTTTATGACCACCCTTTCTTTTTAGTTCCTCTCCTCCCATATTTTATTATGTCCAATTATAGAAATTTTAGACATTATTTATGTACAAAAAAAGCACCTTTTTAGGCACTTTACTTATTTATAATTTATTCTCCAATGCATAATTTCATATACCCTCTTATTGCCTTGCTAACATCTTTTCCGTTCCTATGGCAATATGCTTCAAAGTCTTCATATAACTTAATTTCACATTCCACGTGAAGCTGCTTAGTTGGTGGTTTTGCTTTTTTAATTTTCTTTTTATTTTCCAATGTTCTTCCACTCCTTCCATATCGAATAGTCTATCCAACAATCAAAATTCTTATACTTAAATTGCTTTAAAAAATATACAAATAAGTACAAGTAATCACGAATATTTGTTCGTATTTTAGGCAATAATTATAATATCAACTTAAGAAAGGATTTTATATATGCGATATTTTTCATTTACAAAATGGCTTACTACTAAAGAAACATTTAATTCATTTGGTCACTATAAAGAATGGCTTTCTATTTTATCAAAAGAAGAGGCTAGAAAAACTGATTTATATTATCACGAGAAATACAAATATTTTTTAGATTACCTACAGACTGAATGGGATTAGTAGCATATTGCATGCTGATTCCTGTTTAAAAATCCATATATGAAAGGATTGAACATAATGACATTTACAACATGGCTTCTAAAAGAAAAAGGCTTTGCATCAAAAGCACAATTTGATTCACTTGTAAATACATTACCTTACGCAGGAAGAAGAAAATTAATTCTGTACTATAAAATGGAATATAAATATTACCTTGATACAAGACCAATACAGCTTGAACTTGAAATGAAATAATCTTGGAGAGGTTCTCTCCAAGATTATTTCATTTCCTTTACTATCTCCACAAGATTCAGAATCAACTACTAAAATTATAGGACAAGCCTCTGGTGTTTTTTGGGCAAATGCTAAAGCTCCATAGAAAATAAATATTGTACAGGGGTTCAGAGCGTAGCGAATTTCCCCTTTACAATATTTATTTTCTATTGGTATAATTGCTCTCCCAAAAAACATTATTTTAGATAAGCTCTATTATTATATCTTAAAAATAAAGCATCTTTTTATTCTACAATACCTAATTTATTGAAATTCTCTTTATTAATGGAGCTTGTTTAAAATTTCCTTTTTAGTACTTCCATATACCATAAATTATCTAACTCTATAAATAAAAGAGAATGATCTACTAGGGTGTAATAGACCATTCTCAATACTGGTTAATATTTATTTAATAAGGGGTAAATAATGTTTTAACTACTTTATATTTATATAATACTTGAGATTTGTGACAGTAATATGACATTACTCAATTAGATATTTTATTTTTATAAATTATCTCTTCTAATTTTTCTATTAGAACTTCCATATCTTCTTCAGTTCCTATACTTATTCTTAGAAAATTATTAATTTTAGGTTTATCAAAATATCGTAAGCGTCAAAAAATCCACGACTACAAAACATATAAAGCTTCCTGTTAAAATGAGAATAAATTCATTTTAACAGGAGGTATTTTTTATGAATGAAGATAAAAGTATAGATTGGAAATCAATGATTGAAAAGCTTTCATCATATTCAGGTACTATTAAAGATTTTTGCAAAGAAAATAATATTCCAGAAAAACAATTTTATTATCATAGACGAAAACTGGCAGATAAAAATAAAGCTGTATTTCATAAAATTCCTTTAAAATCAAAAGATAATTCAATTGTAAAGAATAATACAAAGGATATAAAAATCGAAGTTGGAAAAGCTACGATATACATTCCGGCTAATGAAATAGCTGTTTTAACTGCGATTATAAGAGATTTGAGCTGAAATGTTTAATATTGATAAAATAGATACAGTCTACATAGCATGTGGAATAACGGATTTAAGAAAAAGTATTGATGGATTAATTATGATTGTTAAGAATGAACTGAAGCTCGATCCGTTTGAGAAAGCTCTCTTTGTATTCTGCAATAAACAAATGAATAGAATAAAAATACTGCACTTTGATGAAGGTTTTTGGTTATATTATTACCGCCTTGAAAATGGGCGGATAAAATGGCCACAAAATAAAAATGAAGCACTTGGAACTAATAAAGAAGAATTAAAATGGCTTCTTAAGGGATATGAAATTAGAACAAAATCAAAATTTAAGCCAGTAAAAGAAAAAAACAGCTTTTAATATCTACATTAACAGACAAGCCCATAATTCAAAAATTACAACATTTTGAATTATGGGCTTATGTGGTAAAATATGTCTATATTTGCTGAGGAGTGCTACATTTATGATAGATATAAATTTTGATGAACTTGATGATAAAACAAAATTAATAGTTTCAAAGATGGAAAAAGTAATTGAAAATAAAAATTCTGAAATTCAATCTAAAAATAAAGAAATTGAAGATTTAAAAAATCAGCTTGCTTTTTTAAAGGGGCAAATTATAAATAAAAACAGAAAAATGTTTGGAAAATCAAGTGAACAGGTTAATGAAGATCAGCTCTGCTTTTTTAATGAAGCCGAAAAAAATAGTGATTTAAAGATGGCAGAACCTGAAATTGAATCAATTTCTTATAGTAGAAAAAAAGCAACTGCTCACAATGGAAAAAAAGACAATACATCTAATTTAAAAAGAATTGTTATTGAACATAAGCTTGATGATGAGCAAAAAAATTGCAGTAAATGTGGACAACAGATGACTTTTATAGGAATTCAAACAAAAGAATTATTAAAATTTAAGCCTGCAGAAATTTATATAGAAGAACATAGAACTGAAGTATGGGCTTGCAAGAATTGCGAAGCGGAAGCTGATATATCTTTTTATATGATTAACAGTTTTATCTGTAATAGAAACAATTCGTTCCTTATCACCTTTTCCAGTAACTCTTAAATATGGCGTTGGTCCTGATAAATTTACATCAGATAGTTTTAAATCTAATAATTCACTTAATCTAATAGCTGTATCATAAAGAATTACCATGATGGTTGTATCCCTTATCCCAATCTTTGAATTATTAGGTGCGGCAAGAATAGCTTTTAGATTATCATTGCTTATGATCTCTTTTTTCTTTTGAGGTTCTTTAAGAAAAGGTACATGTGAAACACTAAGAGCTATTTGCTGTATAGATATCTCTCCATCCGCTACATACCAAAGGTATGCTTTTATCGCTGCAAGCCTTTGATTGCAGGTAGTTTTAGCATAATTTTTACTTTGCATGTAAACCATAAAATCAAGAACAAATTCCCTTGTACAATCATCAAACTTAAAATTTTTAATAGAAAAGTATTTCTCTTCAGTTATATAACGTCTAAAAATACTTAAGGCATCCCTATAGGATTTAATAGTATATTTACTTCTATTACATTGAGAGGTTAAGTATAAATCTAAAAAGTCTCTTGTTTTTGAAAAGAATAATTTATTAAGTGGTGTTTTACTCATAATCAACCTCCGGTATAACCATAGTAGATATACTATCCTTTTTCTTTATAGTTTCAAATATTTCTTGAACTTGATGGAAATAATAATATGTTTCTTCTGGGCTAGAATGTCCTAAATATTGACTTAAATATGGCATCATTACATTTAAATCTATACCTTCAGACATCCAAAGATTCATTCTCTTTATAACAAAACTATGCCTTAGGCAATGTACTGTAGGTTTTTTATCACAATCTTTAGCATATATGCTTTTATTCCAAAATTCATTAAACTTTTTATCTACAGATGTTTTTTGAATAGGAGCATTTATCTTCCGTCCTGGAAAGAACCAAAAAGGTTTTACCCCAAGAAATTTTATAAGAAAGTTCTTATAGTGTTCACATAATAACGAAAGATCCCCTGATATATATACAACTCTATCTTTATCACCTTTAGAGTGAATTATTGTAAGTATATTTTTAGTGGTATCAACATCCGAAAATTTCAAATTACAAGCTTCTGAATTCCTTAATCCACAACAATAAATAAGCCTAAATAGTATTTTATATTCTTTTTCTAACCTTATAAATGAACTTGATGTAGAGAGAGTTTTATAATTATCAACTTGTTTAAAAAAAGATTTAATTTCTTCATCAATCATAAGGTGGGGAACTACCTTTTCACACTTTGAAAAGTGGTGCGGTATATAAGCTACTATGCCAATAGCATTTAAATAAATACAAAAGCCCCTAATTGTAGATAAACGTCCAGACTGAGTTGTTTTGCTTTCTGTAGAAGATTTCACTGACCAACTATCAAAAAGTTGCTTGTTTAAGATAGGTTCACTTAGTTTAATTTTATTGCAATATTGATCAAACTTATATAATCTATATGCTTGAGCCTCAAAGGAAAAGCCAGATAATCTACGCTGTTTAACATATTCTTTTATATAATTAGCAAAAATACTTGAATAGTAATATGACTTTAGCATTAAAAATCACCTCTATTCAATGGTATATTTACATCATTTAAAGATAAAGCGCATATTCTCATCCTATCTTCATCAAGAGATAGATACTTATTAACAGTAAAGTTACTATTATGCCCTAATGCATCTGATATAAGTGTAACTTTGGAATTGCTTCTTAGTAAATTTGTAGCAAATGTTTTTCTAAGAATATGAAAACCACCTGGTTTTTTATGCGGTAATGCTGTTTGAAGCGCTTTACGACATACAGCTGGACTAAGTTTTCCATACGGAGCTGAATGCTTTATGAATATATATTGACATTTTTGTTTAGGACGACCATTTTTAATATATTTATAGATAGCATTTCCTACATGTATAGGAAGTGGGAGCGTAATATTTTTTTGAGTTTTCTGTTGAATAATACTTATACTTCTTTTAGTCCAATCTATATCTGAAAATTTTATAGATACTATATCTGAAGCCCGCAAGCCAAGATTTAATCCAATCATAAGTATAGCAGTAGCTCTTAATTCTATAGGAGTATTATGATTTATATGAAATGAATTAATAGCATATATATCATCTTTATTTAGTACAGATATAATTTTAGTTTTTGGTGCAGTAATAATAGGTAGAGCATTGTGTAAGAAAGGCTTATTAATTACTTTAGTATCATTAAGATATATAAGGAAATTTCTTATCCGGCTATTGTAAGCGCTTTTTCCTTCGATAGAAGAATGCATATCATTAGTATTGAAGTCTTGGAGTAACATTGGAGTTATATCATTAAAATCTGTAATTTTATTATTTACTATAAATGTGAAAAATCGCAAAAGAGAGGATTTATACATAGTTAAAGTTGATGTTACCATACCTTCCTTTTCTTTTAAGCTTAAAAAAATCATCAATTGTTGTTTGCACCACATCGGTAATAAATCTATACTAAATTTTGCATTTACATCACCAGTTACCTTAGTAATAATTGAATTATTTTTCATAAAATAAATAAATTGAGTTATAGTTCTTCTCACTTGCTTCCAATTAGTTTTAAGAAGTGGCTTTACTTTATTAAACCAATACCAAGAAAACTCTTCAGTGAAATTTAAATTATGCATATCTAAAAAGATATATAAAAGAGTTAGCGTATATTTACTTGTTTTAATTACAGTTCCTCTATATCCAATTTCCCTTAATTTGTCAACAAACAATTTAATTTTAGGCCATATATTAATTTTAGAGTTACATATACTATAATCACTATCTATAAAATTGTCATTGTAAATAATTTTAGGGATAATGAATTTATTTAAAATAAGTGTATGTCCTAGACGACATTTTTCTATAGATGCAAAATATGAAAGCATTGCTCTTATTAAATTATTATAAATATCTTTTGATTTAGATGTACGGTGAAAATCTTCATTATAAAATGATAGGAGTATCTGATAATTAATGTTTGAAATACTTTCAATATTATGCTTTTGTAAATAAATCATGAAACGCGAGCAGGCTCTGCGACGTCTTTGTAAATCTGTTTCTTTAAGTCCATTAATTAATGCATAATTAAGATATTCATCTAGCTCTTCTCTTAATTTATTAGAAAGCTTAGTATAATCAGATACTTGGGGTGATATATGGGCTAAACTAATATCTCCATTTGAAAATATATCTTCCAATTGCTCTAGACAATGCTTGTATCCAGTATATTTCCTATAAGTCCAATAATTTTGATTAATCTCAAGCCATTTTTGTGCATTTTCAAAAGAATAGGCTTGTTTATTAATTTTCAGATAAGATTTAAAGTTTTCATAGCAAATTTTATGCAGATGCTTTGACGTAGAACCATAATTATTTTCTATCAAAAATTTCATTACTTTATTAATATTCATGTCATATTGATTCATAAGAGAATCACCTCCTATCTTAGATGATTTCCCTTATAGAGATATTTTTATTCACATAATTTTTCAGCTAAAAACTTTATTTATATAACTTTCTTAAAAAGATAAGGATAAAAATAAGATGAGAATAATGCTGCTTATCCAAACATGAGGATAAGCAGCAGAACGTGCCATAAAATTATTTGTAATAGGCAGAAAAAACTGGCTATTTTCAAATACTCCTAAAGGTGCAAGATCAAGTGCAATAATCTATAGTATCGTAGAAACGGCTAAAGCCAATGGCTTAGCGGTAGAAAAGTATTTAATATACTTATTTGATGTGCTTTCAAAAACAGAAAATAGAGATATGGATTTTTTGAAAGATTACATGCCTTGGTCATCTGAACTTCCAGATTATTTATATTCCAAATCAAAGAATTAATATATTAAGTTTGCCCAGCAGCTATTTTTCACCTGCTGGGCTTATTTTAACATTATTATGTTTGTGTTTCTATACGTGAAATCTTTGACGCTTACCTTTAACTGTTGAAGAGTTCACTTTACTATTATCGCACTTAGATTCAACTGATTATGGAAATTATGTTTTTAAACTTTGTTTAATTGTTACTTTAGAACTTGGCCTAAGAAGAGGCGAGGTAGCAGGTCTAGAATGGAGCAATATTGACTTTGAAAATAAAAAAATCAAAATCAATAATAATCTTATATATACAAATACATCTGTTCAGGTAGGAACTCCTAAAACTATTGAAAGTGAAAGAAGTATATCTGTATCTAATGATCTTTTAGAATTATTTAAGACTCATAAAAAAAAGCAAAATCTAAACAGACTAGAATATGGTGAAAATTACATTAAAAATAAATTTAACAATCGTGAATATGATTTTATTTTCACTTGGGAATCCGGCAAATATATACATCCAAATTACTATACTTTAAAATTTAACAGATTAGTAAATAACTCAGGAATTGATAAAAAAATTCGTTTCCATGATTTACGTCACTCCAATGCCACTTTGCTTTTGCAAGAAGGTGTAGATTTTAAAGTTATACAAGAAAGATTAGGCCATTCAGATATTAATACAACCTTAAATATATATTCTCACGTAACCGATGAAATGCAGAAATCAGCTACTGATAAAATTTCAAATTTAATATTTTAATCTAAATTAATATAAAAAAATAGCCGTCGGAAGAATGTCGGAAGAAATTAACCTTCCATTCTCTCAACTGCCTATTTTCAATATGCGAGATAAGCCATAAGCCGAGTTCTGTGTTAGGGAACACTTGTACTAAATTATATTTTGTTGTAACTATTAATACTTTAAAGTTTAGTAAAAAAGCCAATCAAAAGCACTTTTGTATTTTATGGTAATTAGAATTGTTTAATCATAATCTAATGCATGAGGGCAAATTAAGGGCAAAGTATAAAAGTTTATACATATATTAATGTAGAAAAATCCAAAGTAAATGGTGTCACTTCCGGCTAGCGGCACCATTTATTTATAAGAATGGCTATATTACAAGGTTTAATACCTTTGTAGTATAGCCTTTTTTGTATGTTTGCAACAATATTTGCAACAACTAGAATAAAAATAGTTTTTTGCAACAATACACAATTAATATAGAAAATTAAAGCATATTTTTTAATTTAGCTTTGTAATTATTATCATTTAAATTTTTATAGTCTCTCAAACTATACATTAATTATTACTTTATCCACATTCCACGCTCATCAACTTTCCATCCATCAGGTGTAATACAATTGCAATACATTCTTCCTTCTTCATCAAAGGCATAGCATCCTCCATCAATCCATTTCCAAAGTACCTTATCCTTCTTCCCATAAACCATCTTGCAATTTTCATCTAAATAATACCACTTAGATTCATATTCATCATAATACCAAGCATTTTCAAGAGCATATCCCTGATCATCAAAGATGTACCAGTCTCCATCAATACACTTCCATCCATTTTGTGAAGTATAATAAGTCTTGTTTATATTGTTTGGACAATACCACCATCCAATATTATTTCTATTCCACCCAAGTTTCCATTGATTATTCTGGTTGCTTTCAGCACCAACAAGTCCATCAGCTATAGCTCCTACAATAATCTCTGCATTATATTTATTACTATCGCTACTATCTGCAAAAAGACATTCTACTAAAATTGCAGGCATACTTGTTTTATTCAACACTATAAGATTCTGTGTTTTTACTCCCCTATTTGATATGCCTAATTCTGCTGAAAGTGATGAACATATCTTAGCAGCATACTGATTCGCTATAGCAGAATGTCCAGTAACAAGTACTTCACTACCAGTTCCTCCCCCTGCGTTAATATGGATTTCTACATATAAATCAACTTCTTCTTTTTGAGCTATACTATTTGCCATTTGTGCTCTTGTAAAACAATCCTCACAATTATAACTGTTACTTTTATCAATCCTTAATAATGTGGCGTCATGACCTCTGGCTTTTAATTCTTTCTCCAGAAGTGTAGAAATCTCTCTTGTGCAATTGCTCTCATTTAAATTTGCAATAACTCCACATCCAATATTCCCACTTGCAGTATGCCCTGCACCTATAACAAAATTACTCATAAAAAATCCCTCCATAATACTATTTAATTTCAAACTGTATATATGCAGGTTAAGGTATTTGTTGTATTTTTATGTAAAAAATCTGATTCTGACTATCTTAAATATGTAATACGTAAATTAACTAAAGATTAGATAGAGCTTGTGCAGCATGTGTTTTTTAAGACACGATTCTTAAATCTTATATTAATGAAAATGGAATATGCTTCTCTCTTGCAATTAAAAAGAAGATGTATGTTTTAGATAAACTTTATATTAATATTTGTGTAAACAAATATTATACATTTTTTGTATTATTAAAAAAATTAATTTGGAATATTCTATTCACCAAATTTAATGTTTTTCTAATAAAAAATATAATATAAAAGAAATATTACAACAATTGTTCTAATTATTGCAATATTTCTTTCATATCTGATAGCGTAGTTCTGTATTATGCTTGACTTGTACTAAATTATATTTTATATTAATTAGAATTATTTAATTATAATTTACTGCCCAATGATAAAACAATAGTAAAGCATAAAAGCTATACATATATTTCTTATTTAAAATATTATAGATTTAATATTCCAATATTTATTTTTTTATCTACTAAATAATACTCAAACATTCTCTTAGCCGATAATTGTCTAACTTGAATTTTCTCTAAGCCCAATGCTGCAAACATATCCATCCTTACAGAACCCTTTTTTATTACTCCATTCGTACCTTCTTCTTCAGTTGGCATCAAAAAACAGTTTCTAATATTACTGAATTTATTGACACTTATGAAATCCTTATAAGCTAATTGATATAAATATTGCTTTGTAATATCACTAACGCCTGGTTCTCCACAAAGCTCCTTCATAACTTCTAATTGTATTGTATAATACTTTGCATCAAAAATAATAAAATCAGTACCTTGGTCATACCTATAAATAGATATAATATCCGGAGTAAGAGTTTTCTTCCCTTGTTTTTCAAATTCCGACTCATCCTCTGCATAACCTTGCCATTTTGGTTTTCCAATAACAGAAATCAATTCATCTTCATTAGTGTATATAACACCTTTGGGAATAACAATATTATCTATTCCAAGTGCATTTATAGGTATATGTAGTTGGTTATCCATAACTTCTGCACATACCTTTTCCCAGACTAGATTAAATTTGTTTGTTCCTAACATCGTAAAGCTATCAAGTTCATTTATAGAACCTTTATTTACAATCAATGCTTCCATTATCTTAAGAATAGTTTGCTTCCTTGTATTAAATTGAACATTCATTTCCTTTTCTAATCTGTATAAGATATAATCATCATCTCCAAAATCGTCTAAAATTTCATCTGATAAATCTGTACCTTCCATATCAAGAAGCTCAAGCAAATCAGACTCTCTTAGTTCTTTGCTACATGATGTTAAAATACATTCATGAAGTCTCTTGAAAAAATCTGTCTCATCATTTATTCTTCGTTTAGTCTGTAGTTCCACATAATATGGGCAGTTATCGTTAATAATTGGATAGCTGTTATTAATAGTTCTATCCCAATAAATCTCCCCCATACCATTTATCTCAACAATATCTTGAGTATTAGTATAAACTCCATTTTCAAAATAGTCATTTATCAAATAGATTATAATAGCTAATCTATTAAAGATAGTTATTCCATTACTATTATTATACATATGAATTAATTGCTCTTTAGAATTATATTTTTTAAGAACCTTCATAACTTGTTTTAATTCTTCAGTAGGATTCTTAGCTTTAAATAAGTACTTTGGATAGCACTTCAAAACTCTACCTTCAACAATAATGATTCCAACAAAAACAAACACATACAGATATTTTACTGTAAATTCATCTTCATTACTAACTTCTACATCTTCATTTGCCAAATCAGACATATTTAATTGTTCATTCGTATTTTTTACAGTTTTAAGAATTCCATAATCTTTTAATTTTTTTATAATACGAATAACTTCAGTATCAGAACATGATAATATTAACTTTAAATCATCTCTTGTATAACGCTTCTGTTCTCTAATGAATTCTGATATCATTAAACATCAGTCTCCGTTCCATCAATAACTATAGGTTTCTCTGTAAAGAATTTTGATACTTCCTCAGGAAATATAAATATACCTTTAATATCAAATTCCTTACAAATATCAGAATATCTAATTCCCTTAATTCCATCTTTACATTTTCCAAAGAATGTCTTCTTTTTCTGCTTTACAACATCATCAAATAAATACATTAAAACCTTGTTCTTAAATACTTTGATAAATTCCTCCTCATCATCACTTTCTAAAACTGACTTTGATATAAAAAATGGTCCTATAAGCTTGTCCTCGTTAATATTATACATTTCTGAAGAAAGCACATCATTAATCCTGATTCTTAAATCATTCCAATTAACAAGACGGGCATTTTCACCAATTCCAATAGTATACCTTCTGTTTCTTATAGCTTCCGACATGTTCTCCATAGCATCATCAATCCCAATATAAGTAAAGTCCCACCTTCTTTTAAATGCAGTATCCATAGGAAATACCCCTTGATCAGCACTGTTCATAGTTGCCCATATAAACATATTATCTGGAATTTTCATAATAGTATAATCATTAGCAGAACCTCCAAGAACTTCTGGTTTTGCTAAGTACTCTTTCATATCATTTGATAACATTATTGGATATTCACTTACATTTTCATCTCTATCTAACAATTGAAAAACATCTCCAAATACTGCAGCTACATTTGCACGATTTATTTCTTCAATTATAAGAAGATAAGGTTTAGCATTATTCTTGTCATTATGTTTTATCGCCTCAACTAATACTCTCATAAAAGGTCCAGGAACATACTCATATGTTATAGTAGGTTTTCCATCACTGTCTTTTGTTGGAATTGGCTTATATGTTCCAACAAAGTTTGCATAAGAATAATCAGGATGAAAAGTAACTCTCTCATATCCTCCACCACTTTTAAGTAGTTTGTCCTTTTCTTTGTTTAAAAGAAAACTTTTACCAGTTCCTGGTGCACCAAAAAGAATTCTATTTCTTTTAAATTCAGAATCAATTCCACTATAAAAATTTACAGTTTCTATTTTTGCTAAATCAGTTCCTGAAGTTTCAATATCCAGTAACTCTTTTATTTCCTCAAGATTTTTTGCAATCTCATTTTTCTCCATATCCATATACCCTTCCTTACTATTTAATTATACTTTCAACTAATCTTCTTTTTTCGTCCTTCAAGTAATAATAATCTTTATCTTTTTTAATAATTCCTGCTTGACTAATTAATCCTGTATAAAAGCTATATGCTGTAAAATAAGAAATATCTTCTAGTCTTGTATCACATCCGGTATTCTCCTTGATTTTCTTGTCATTTCGCACCCTTACCTTCACAGATAAATCAAGTTCATTCTTTCGATATAAATCAATATTATCCTTAATTTCATTATACCAATTACTATCATCAGTTGTCATTTGATAAACCATATAAGCAAATTCTTTTTTATTAATTTTATCAAAAGATAATAAATATCTCAAAAACCACTTCATACTTTCTGTATAGTTAAGTTCATTATTATTCAATAATTTCTTCACAGCCTCTAAAATTAAATTATTTAAAATCAAATCAATTTCTTTAATTGCCTCTAATTTTTGTTTCTGTGAATAATCACTTTGTTTTATTAACTCTTTTGTCTCTAATGCTTTAATATACGCTTTCCCATTATTTGTGAAAAATTCTCCTGAGTAGAGCTCTCCACCACTTTTATATTCAGCAAATCCACAATTTTTTAATAAAGGGTAAATATTTCGTGCATTATTATCATTTATTCCTTTTTCCTTCTCCAATTTTTTTCGAAACTCTATAAATTTAAGTGTTGGGTTATTATTTTCCTTTATCCAGGTATTAATTTTTAGTAATACCTGGTTAGTGTTTTTTGAAAAATGTGCCCCTGTTGATGAACAATTTTCTATTATAAATTCCATATTCTAGCCCCTTTTTAAAAATTTTTTTATAGACTCTGCAATTGCATATGCCAATAATGGAGGTACTGCATTTCCTACTTGTTTATACTGACTAGTTTTTGAACCTAAGAAAGTGAAATCATCTGGAAAAGACTGAATCCTTGCACTTTCTCTTACAGAAGGAACACGATTTTCTTTATAATGAAAGTAATTTCTGTGTCCAGTATCTATTGTATTTGATGGTAGCTGACTATTCATTCTTTGAAATGCTTTATTATATTTTCTTATTCCCCAGTATTCTTTTGGTAAATCTGAGATCTTTCCTCCATCTTTTATCATTCCTATTATTTCTTTAGTCTGTTCTGTATGATTAGTAAAATTATGGTTCATTATCATATCGCTTGATTTCCTCATCAAACTTTGGTATTCATTTCTTGGCTCACTTATATAACTATATACTTCTTGGTGTTCTTTCAAATCATCTAATAATGGTAAATCACTTAGTGCATCAAATGTTGATACTTTAAAATCTTTTTCTTTTGGAAATTCAAACATAACATCTTTTATTCCCACAAAAAATACTCTTTGTCTATTTTGAGGAACTCCGTAATCTGATGCATTAACAAGCTTATAAGTTATCTTATATCCAAGTTGCTCAAATCTATTAATAATATCATCTCTAAACATACCATTATTTAAAGTTAACAATCCTCGTACGTTCTCTATCACAAAAAATACTGGTTTTACTGATTCAACTACTCTGCAATACTGTAGATATAGATGATTTCTCGGATCATTTATATCTCTCGTTCCAACTGTACTATATCCTTGACATGGAGGACCACCTATTACACCTATAATATTTTCTTCTTGTGCAAATTTTTTTAAAAACTCATCATCTAATTCATGAATGTCCTTACACTCTGCAACTTTATTCTTATGATTATAGTTATATGTATTTACGGCATCATTCCACATATCAATAGCCAAAGCAATTTCAAATCCTGCTTTTTCAAAGCCAAGGCTTAATCCTCCACAACCACAAAATAAATCTATAATTTTATTTTTCATCATCAATAATTATCTCCTTTAATGCATCTGCAATAGCTTTTGATAAAAGTGGTGGAACTGCATTTCCTACCTGTCTATATTGTGCTGTTCTTGATCCTTTGAATACAAAATCATCATTAAACGACTGAATTCTAGCAGCTTCTCTTACTGTCGGTATTCTGTTATATAATGGATGAAAATAATTACTATGCGCATTTCCAGTATCTATAGTTACTGATGTATCTCCTTCATTTAGTCTTTTATATGCAGATGAATGTCTATTATTTCTATTATTTTCAAATAAGTTTTCAGGAATATCTCTCCAATTCCCACCTTGAGGAACACATGAAATTCTTTTTTGAACTATATCTGCTGGGTATTTTATCTCATGATTATATATTCTATTATCTTCTCTTCTTAAATATTTCTGATACTCTGTTAATGGCTTTTCATTTATTAAGTACACTTCTTCAATTGTTTGATTATCAAAATTATATAGTTCTGATAGTGTTTCTTTAACTGTCACTATATTTTTTGTCTTTTTTAAATTTTCAAAATTAAACTCTTCATTTTTAGTCATTACAAAAAAGTTTCTCAATCTTTTTTGTGGCACTCCATAATCTGATGCATCTAAAATTTTATGAGTCACTTTATATCCACGTTGCTCAAAGATCTCATATATTCTATTTTTTGCATATCCATTATTACTACTAACTATTCCTCGTACATTTTCTATTACTACTGCTTTAGGTTGGGCTAAGTCAACGAATTTTACAAATTCAAAGAAAAGCCTATTTCTATCGTCCTCTTCTTCCTTTTTGTATCTATTAGCTGAAGAAAATCCCTGACATGGAGGTCCTCCAATAATTACATCTATATTTTTTAAATCTCCAAATTTATTTATTATATCATCTTTATCCATTTCTAACAGATCGCAACAAATTCCTTTTGCATTATTAAAATTATAATTAAAAGTTTCTATTGCATCTTTATTTAAATCTACGCCACCGACAATATTATATCCTGCTAATTTAAATCCTAAACTCAATCCTCCACATCCACAGAATAAATCTATTACATTTAGCATAATACACCTTCCTCTTCTTATATGTATCTAATTAAGCCATTAAATTAAACATATGTTCCTGTTTCTTTAATCAATTTAAGTATACATAAAAAATAATAAAAAATAAAGTGTTGTAATAATC
>OKVX01000613.1_pt1 | contig 17516 bp, 11 predicted proteins | sample 1606941 | NCBI WGS metagenome assembly OKVX01 (sample SAMN03281016, study PRJEB24777) | human gut metagenome | isolation source: fecal sample PR161 from 1 month old female Malay infant, caesarean... | reverse complement strand
CTCTCTTAATTAGAGAGGTTTTTTTGTATATAAAAATATATTATGTAAATTAATATAAAAATAATTATAGTAAAATAAATCATAATTTAATAAAGTTTCATATAAATTCGACTAGAGTTCAGAATATATTAATATTTAACAGGATTCTAGTCGACTTTATATATTAGTAAAAATAAAAGTTTTAATATATAATTATATGTAATGAATAAAAAAGTATATATTTTTAAGTTACTTTTTTATAAATATGGAATGACTTTAAATAAGAGTTAATATAAATTTAGTTAGCAGTAATAGTGTGGTATAGAGGAGAATATTATGATAAAAAAAACGGAAAAAGCATATGAGGTAAAAAGAGCCTTCAACAATAATATAGTTTTGGTTGATGATGATGAAAAAGAAATTATATTATTTGCTAAAGGTATAGGCTTTAATTGTAAAAAAGGTTCAATAATACCTGAGAATACTAATATAGAAAAAATATTTACTATACAAGATGAGAATAATATTGCTAACTTTAGAAGAGTGGTTGGAAGTAATGATGAGAAGTTTATTGCTTTTTGTGAAGAATTAATATTAGAGATTTCAAGAGATTTTAGTGAGGAATTAAACGAGATTATACATATAGGTTTAATAGATCATATTTCTTTTGCTATTGAGAGAATGAAAAAAGGAGAGATTTTAAGAAATCCTTTTTTAGTAGAAATAGAAACTCTATATCCTAAAGAGTTTGAGGCTGCAACTAAAATGGTTAAAAAGCTTGAGGATTTTACAGGGGTAAGTATAGTTGATGATGAGATTGGATTTATTGCTATGCATATACATTCGGCAAGAACAACAGGAAAGATTTCTCATACAATAAAATTTACCTATATAGCAAATACTGCTGTAGAATATATTGAAGATGCTTTTAATATTGAAGTAGATAGAACTTCATTATCTTATGCTAGATTTATAAGTCACTTAAGATTTGCTATTGAAAGACTTATAAATAATACTCCGGTAAAAAATGAATTACTTTCTATTATAAAACTAAAGTATCCAGAATCCTTTAAGGTTGCTGAAGAAATAGGAAAAGCTATAAATGAAGATTTTTCTCTAGAAGTTGCAGAAGATGAGATAGGGTATTTAGCCTTGCATGTAGAGAGAATAAGAAAAAATGAATAAATAAAAAAGCTGACTTTTAAGTCAGCTTTTTATTATTTAACTTTATAAGTTAAAACAGTATCATTTCCAGCAGTAACTGTTTCACCTATAACAGGTTTCATATCTTTTACCATATCAGGATTTGTGATTAATACAGGAGTGTGTAATTTTAAGCCTTTTCCTAATATAAAATCTCTATCTATTTTTAATATTGGTGTACCAGCTTTAACTTGTTGTCCTGGTTCAGTTAATCTTTCGAATCCTTCTCCTTCTAGAGAAACTGTATCTATACCAACGTGAACTAATAATTCAATACCATTACTTAAAGTCATAGCGAAAGCATGGTTAGTTTTGAATACTAATGATAATTCTCCATCAGCAGGAGCAACAATAGTATCTCCAGTTACTTCAATAGCAACTCCATCTCCAGCCATTTTTTCAGCGAAAACTTGATCTGGTACTTGTGATAAATCAATAGTTTTTCCAGTTGCAGGAGCAATTAATTTTAATTCTTTTTTAAATAATCCAAACATATTTATTTTCTCAACTTATTATATTAAGTTAAGAAATTCACTTCCTTTCTATATATAGAATCAAATATAAAAAAACAGGCATAAGTCTATTAGAACTTATGCCTGATTTAACAGTAACATGTTATGATTACATTATATATTCTTTATTTTTATAAGTCAACACTATATTTATACAATATCATTTGAAGATTTGTATTTATATGTAATAAATTTAGGAAGCGTGAGAAAGATAATATTATAGTGATTATAAAAAATATGTTTATCTTAAAGTTGACACCCTAAAAAAGATATAGTAATATTTAAATGCAAACATTACAGATGTAATGTTTAAGAGATTATTTTAAGCGTGTAACCATAAATTTTGGGCATTAGCTGAAAAGAATTACTATATTCTTTTCAGCTTTTTTTATGTGTGAATATAATTGTATTAATAGGACAATTTTTAGCTAAAGGGGAAAGGATTTCAAAAGGAATTTCTATATAAGCATTTTATGATTAAAAATATAGATTATAAAATGCTTATATAGGTATTCAATAGGAATAGATAACTTTTATATTTTATTTTTAGAATACCTAATGCTTTAAAGAAGTTAAATTTTTTAAAGTATTACACAAACTTAAACTAAATGAAAAAAACTTATAAGGAGGAATGAACAAATGAGTAAAAAAGGTTCAAAAGTTTTAGGCTTTCTTCAAAGAATAGGTAAATCTTTAATGGTTCCTATAGCAGTAATGCCAGCTTTAGGATTATTATTAAGACTTGGAGATAAAGACTTATTAAATATCCCTTGGATCAGCGCTGCTGGTGGAGCTGCCTTTGGAGATAATATGGCAATGCTTTTTGCTGTAGGTATAGGATTTGGACTTTCAGATGAAAATAATGGAGTTGGAGGATTAGCAGGTCTTTTAGGATTTTTAGTTATGAAAAATGTTGCAACTTCATTTGATCCAAGTATAAATATGGGAGCTTTTGGTGGAGTTGTAGCCGGAGTTGTTGGAGGACTTTTATATAATAAATTTAAAGATATTAAAGTTCCTCAATTTTTAGGATTCTTTGGTGGAAAAAGATTTGTTCCAATAATAACATCAGCGGTATGTCTTATTTTAGGGGTATTCTTTGGATATACTTGGCCAACATTCCAAGCTGGATTAGACGGATTTGCTAATATAATGGTAGCGGCAGGTGCTATTGGGGCTGGAATATATGGAATATTAAATAGATTATTAATACCAATTGGATTACACCATGTAATGAACACAGTAATTTGGTTCCAATTAGGAAGCTTTACAGATCCAGTTTCAGGTCAAATTGCAACTGGAGATATTGCAAGATTTTTAGCTGGAGATCCAACAGCTGGGGTTTACACAGCAGGCTTTTATCCAATAATGATGTTTGGTTTACCAGCTGCATGTTTAGCAATGTATGTTTGTGCTAAGAAGAAAAACAAGGCAGTGGTTGGGGGAATGTTCTTATCATTAGCATTAACAGCTATAATAACAGGTATTACAGAACCAATAGAATTTGCTTTTATGTTCTTATCACCAATACTTTATGTTATACATGCAATATTAACAGGTATATCATTAGCAGTGGCATATGCTCTTAATGTACATCTAGCATTTAGTTTCTCAGGTGGATTAATTGACTATATTTTATACTTTGGAAAAGGTCAAAATCAATTAATAATATTATTAATGGGACTTGTTGCATTTGTAGTTTATTATTTCTTATTTATGTTCTTTATTAAGAAGTTTAATCTTAAAACACCTGGTAGAGAAGATGATTTTGATGATGAAAATGAAGATACAGAAACTAATTCAAAAACAGTATCAAAATCAGAAGACAATCCATCTAAGGGTGGTACTTTAGCTGAAAAGGCAGAAGTTGTTTTAGAAGCTCTTGGAGGAAAAGAAAATATAGAAGTTCTAGACAACTGTATAACAAGATTAAGATTAACTTTAAAAGATGCTTCTAAAATAGATGAAGTTACTTTAAAAAAGGCTGGAGCTAGCGGAATAATGAAATTAGATGGAAAGAATGTTCAAGTAATTATGGGAACTTTAGCAGATCCTTTAGCTAGCCAAATGAAAAAATTACTTTAATAATTAAATAAAAAATTATACTTATAAAATAAAAGCTATAAACCATTTAGTGGTTTATGGCTTTTTATTTATATATTTAATAATAGTAAAAGGTCGTCTATAGTTAATTCAGAACGAGATGTTAATATAAGATTATTTAGTAGAAAATAAGCAAACTTATCTGAGGATATAGGGGGATTAATTTCTCCCTTTTCTATATGAATTTCAATTAGCTTTTCTAAAGTTTCATACATTGGCTCTATAACATAGTGATTTTTAGAGGTATGCTTAGCCATCTCTGAAAATATAAGTCTATAGTTTTTTAAGAAATCATTTATATTATTAGAAATAAAAATTAGTTTTTCTTTAAATGAAATATCTTCTTCTATTATTTCATTAGATATCTTTAAAATAGAAGTCCAATCATTAGATAGTATATCAATAACAAGTTGTTCCTTGTTTTTAAAATAGTTATAGAAGGTTCCAGTACCTATATTACATTCCTTAGTTATATTTCTTATATTTAAATTTAAATATCCATTAGACAGCAATTGTTTTTTTCCTTCAGTTAATAAATCTTCTTTTACATTTTTTATAATTTTAGGCATAAGAAGGCCTCCTTCATTAAAGAACTATATAGAAATTATAGTATTTAAGATTATTAAATTCAAATTTAAAGTGTTTTAAAGAAAAGATTGAATTAAATATAGAGAAAATATAAGTATAATTTTATCTAAGTAATATCTATAAATTATTATATTGGTGTATATATTTAGATAAATTTAAATAAAAAAAGAGTTTTTTTATTTAGTATAAGAATAATATAGTAAATATTATACTTAGAATAAGAGTATTTATAGGAATATTAAGGGAAATTTCAATTTAAACTTTACCAGGTGTATCAATATAAGAATTACATAGTATTTTAATGAAAAATAAAGAATATTAACAATAATTATGTAAAATAAACATCTATGTAATTAGAATAAGTTATGTAACGTGGTAAGATAAATCTCGTCGCTGAGAGACACAGAAACAACTCAACAAAACAAATTAAAAGTTTTGAAAAAAGTTGTTGACAAAGTTTCAAAGTGATGTTAAACTAAGAAAGTCGCTTGAGGGCGACAAAGAAATGGTCTTTGAAAATTAAACAGAAGATATTAACATAAACCAGCAATTCTTTTATAAGTAATATGAGTATAGATTAAACTTTTAAATTGAGAGTTTGATCCTGGCTCAGGATGAACGCTGGCGGCGTGCTTAACACATGCAAGTCGAGCGATGAAGTTTCCTTCGGGAAACGGATTAGCGGCGGACGGGTGAGTAACACGTGGGTAACCTGCCTCATAGAGTGGAATAGCCTTCCGAAAGGAAGATTAATACCGCATAATGTTGAAAGATGGCATCATCATTCAACCAAAGGAGCAATCCGCTATGAGATGGACCCGCGGCGCATTAGCTAGTTGGTGGGGTAACGGCCTACCAAGGCGACGATGCGTAGCCGACCTGAGAGGGTGATCGGCCACATTGGGACTGAGACACGGCCCAGACTCCTACGGGAGGCAGCAGTGGGGAATATTGCACAATGGGGGAAACCCTGATGCAGCAACGCCGCGTGAGTGATGAAGGTTTTCGGATCGTAAAGCTCTGTCTTTGGGGAAGATAATGACGGTACCCAAGGAGGAAGCCACGGCTAACTACGTGCCAGCAGCCGCGGTAATACGTAGGTGGCGAGCGTTATCCGGATTTACTGGGCGTAAAGGGAGCGTAGGCGGATGATTAAGTGGGATGTGAAATACCCGGGCTCAACTTGGGTGCTGCATTCCAAACTGGTTATCTAGAGTGCAGGAGAGGAGAGTGGAATTCCTAGTGTAGCGGTGAAATGCGTAGAGATTAGGAAGAACACCAGTGGCGAAGGCGACTCTCTGGACTGTAACTGACGCTGAGGCTCGAAAGCGTGGGGAGCAAACAGGATTAGATACCCTGGTAGTCCACGCCGTAAACGATGAATACTAGGTGTGGGGGTTTCAACACCTCCGTGCCGCCGCTAACGCATTAAGTATTCCGCCTGGGGAGTACGGTCGCAAGATTAAAACTCAAAGGAATTGACGGGGACCCGCACAAGTAGCGGAGCATGTGGTTTAATTCGAAGCAACGCGAAGAACCTTACCTACACTTGACATCCCTTGCATTACTCTTAATCGAGGAAATCCCTTCGGGGACAAGGTGACAGGTGGTGCATGGTTGTCGTCAGCTCGTGTCGTGAGATGTTGGGTTAAGTCCCGCAACGAGCGCAACCCTTGTCGTTAGTTACTACCATTAAGTTGAGGACTCTAGCGAGACTGCCTGGGTTAACCAGGAGGAAGGTGGGGATGACGTCAAATCATCATGCCCCTTATGTGTAGGGCTACACACGTGCTACAATGGCTGGTACAGAGAGATGCAATACCGCGAGGTGGAGCCAAACTTAAAAACCAGTCTCAGTTCGGATTGTAGGCTGAAACTCGCCTACATGAAGCTGGAGTTACTAGTAATCGCGAATCAGAATGTCGCGGTGAATACGTTCCCGGGCCTTGTACACACCGCCCGTCACACCATGAGAGTTGGCAATACCCAAAGTTCGTGAGCTAACCGCAAGGAGGCAGCGACCTAAGGTAGGGTCAGCGATTGGGGTGAAGTCGTAACAAGGTAGCCGTAGGAGAACCTGCGGCTGGATCACCTCCTTTCTAAGGAATACATCTTAGGACAACTAAGATGATAATGAATTCTGGATAATATCTCTGTTTAATTTTGAGAGACTATCTCTCAAAATTGTTCTTTGAAAATTGCACATAATTTAATTTATAGAAACAACAAGCCAAATTGGCAAAACCAATTTCTATTCTTTGTAAAATGAGAACTATAACTAATATAGGTCAAGCTACAAAGGGCGCATGGTGAATGCCTTGGCATCAGGAGCCGATGAAGGACGTGATAAGCTGCGATAAGCTTCGGGTAGGCGCACATAGCCTGAGATCCGAAGATCTCCGAATGAGGAAACTCACATGGGAAACCCCATGTATCATTAAGTGAATACATAGCTTAATGAAGGTAACCCAGGGAACTGAAACATCTAAGTACCTGGAGGAAGAGAAAGAAAAATCGATTTTCTTAGTAGCGGCGAGCGAAAGGGAAAGAGCCCAAACCGGAAACTTGTTTCCGGGGTTGTGGACATAACATAAAAGTGGAGGCTATTGTAACTGAAGAGAACTGGAAAGTTCCACCGTAGAAGGTAATAGTCCTGTAAGTGAAACGAGAAGACCACGAGTTATGATCCAGAGTACCACGAGACACGTGAAACCTTGTGGGAAGCAGGGAGGACCACCTCCCAAGGCTAAATACTACCTGATGACCGATAGTGAAGCAGTACCGTGAGGGAAAGGTGAAAAGAACCCCGGGAGGGGAGTGAAATAGAACCTGAAACCATGTGCCTACAACCGATCAAAGCACCTTATGTGTGTGATGATGTGCTTTTTGTAGAACGAGCCAACGAGTTACGGTATGTAGCGAGGTTAAGTACTTAAGGTACGGAGCCGAAGGGAAACCGAGTCTTAATAGGGCGACTAGTTGCATGCTGTAGACCCGAAACCGGGTGACCTATCCATGGCCAGGTTGAAGCGAGGGTAAAACCTCGTGGAGGACCGAACCACGTTGCTGTTGAAAAAGCATGGGATGAGCTGTGGATAGCGGAGAAATTCCAATCGAACCCGGAGATAGCTGGTTCTCTCCGAAATAGCTTTAGGGCTAGCGTCGAGTATGAGTAGTGGAGGTAGAGCACTGAATGGGCTAGGGGGCATAGCGCTTACCGAACCTTATCAAACTCCGAATGCCACATACTTTGAGCTCGGCAGTCAGACTACGAATGATAAGATCCGTGGTCAAAAGGGAAACAGCCCAGATCGTCAGCTAAGGTCCCAAAGTGTAAGTTAAGTGGGAAAGGATGTGAGATTTCTAAGACAACTAGGATGTTGGCTTAGAAGCAGCCATTCATTAAAAGAGTGCGTAATAGCTCACTAGTCGAGAGATCTTGCGCCGAAAATGTAACGGGGCTAAACTTACCACCGAAGCTACGGGCTTGAACTTAGTTCAAGCGGTAGGAGAGCGTCGTAACCGGGCTGAAGTCGTACCGTAAGGAGCGGTGGACTGGTTACGAGTGAGAATGTTGGCATCAGTAGCGAGATGTGGGTGAGAATCCCACAGGCCGAAAACCTAAGGTTTCCTCAGGAAGGTTCGTCCGCTGAGGGTTAGTCGGGACCTAAGCCGAGGCCGAAAGGCGTAGGTGATGGACAACTGGTTGATATTCCAGTACCACTACCATCGTTATTATCGATGGCGTGACGCAGGAGGATAGTGTGTGCTAGCTATTGGATGCTAGTCTAAGCGTTTAGGCAGTGAGAGTAGGCAAATCCGCTCTCATAATGCTGAGGCGTGATGGGGAAGGTTCTACGGAACCGAAGTACATGATTCCACGCTGCCAAGAAAAGCGTCTAGAGAGAGAAGTAGTGCCCGTACCGCAAACCGACACAGGTAGGTGAGGAGAGAATCCTAAGGCCGACGGAAGAATCACAGTTAAGGAACTAGGCAAATTGACCCCGTAACTTCGGGAGAAGGGGTGCCTACCATTTGGTAGGCCGCAGAGAATAGGCACAAGCAACTGTTTAACAAAAACACAGGTCTCTGCTAAAGCGTAAGCTGATGTATAGGGGCTGACGCCTGCCCGGTGCTGGAAGGTTAAGGGGAACACTTAGCGCAAGCGAAGGTGTGAACTTAAGCCCCAGTAAACGGCGGCCGTAACTATAACGGTCCTAAGGTAGCGAAATTCCTTGTCAGGTAAGTTCTGACCCGCACGAATGGCGTAATGACTTGTGCACTGTCTCAACTGTGAATCCGGCGAAGTTGTAGTGCGAGTGAAGATGCTCGCTACCCGCGATTGGACGGAAAGACCCCGTAGAGCTTTACTGTAGCTTAGCATTGAGTTTTGGTATTGTCTGTACAGGATAGGTGGGAGACTAGGAAACCAGGGCGTCAGCCTTGGTGGAGTCAACCTTGGGATACCACCCTGACAGTACTGAAATTCTAACTGGCGGCCATGAATCTGGTCACAGGACATTGTTAGGTGGGCAGTTTGACTGGGGCGGTCGCCTCCTAAAAAGTAACGGAGGCGCCCAAAGGTTCCCTCAGAACGGTCGGAAATCGTTCGAAGAGTGCAAAGGCAGAAGGGAGCCTGACTGCGACACCCACAAGTGGAGCAGGGACGAAAGTCGGGCTTAGTGATCCGGTGGTACCTCGTGGGAGGGCCATCGCTCAACGGATAAAAGCTACCTCGGGGATAACAGGCTGATCTCCCCCAAGAGTTCACATCGACGGGGAGGTTTGGCACCTCGATGTCGGCTCGTCGCATCCTGGGGCTGAAGTAGGTCCCAAGGGTTGGGCTGTTCGCCCATTAAAGCGGCACGCGAGCTGGGTTCAGAACGTCGTGAGACAGTTCGGTCCCTATCCGTCGCGGGCGTAGGAAATTTGAGAGGAGCTGTCCTTAGTACGAGAGGACCGGGATGGACTGACCTCTGGTGTACCAGTTGTTCCGCCAGGAGCACAGCTGGGTAGCTAAGTCGGGAATGGATAAACGCTGAAAGCATCTAAGCGTGAAGCCAACCTCAAGATGAGATTTCCCATAGCGTAAGCTAGTAAGATCCCTTGAAGAACACAAGGTTGATAGGTCGGGGGTGTAAGCATGGTAACATGTTCAGCTGACCGATACTAATAGATCGAGGGCTTGACCAAATATAGTAAATTAAATATGTGCAATTTTGAAAGAACAAAAACTTTCAAACATCTGGTGATGATGTTCTTTAGGGTAACACCCGTTCCCATTCCGAACACGACGGTTAAGCCTTTAGAAGCCGATGGTACTGCACGGGAGACTGTGTGGGAGAGTAGGTGGTCGCCAGGTTCAAAATGTTCCTCGGTAGCTCAATGGTGGAGCACTCGGCTGTTAACCGATAGGTTGGAGGTTCGAGTCCTCTCCGAGGAGCCATTTTTTTTTTGCAAAAATTTAATTTAAAATAGATTATTTAAGTTATGAATTAATAGTTATATTAATTTATAGCTTTTTTTGTATTTAAAGAAAATTTTATTTAATTTAGTATTTTTAGTGTAAGCTATTTGTAATTAAAGAAAGTGTGATATTGTATATAATTAAGAAAGGATAAAATAATATCTTTTTTTATTAACAAAAAACTTTAGTTGTATTGGTATAATTAAAAAGGAACAACGCAATATAATTACATAATTTATGTAATTAAAAAATTTAATATATTTAAATTTTAAAAAGTATATATAAGGAGTTGAAGAATAGAGATGAAGATTTTATTAGTAGAAGATGAAGAAAGTATAAGAGGCTTTTTAAGAATAAATTTTCAAAGAGAAAACTTTCAAGTTATAGAATGTGAAAGTGGAGAGGAAGGAGTGAGAAAGGCTTTAATAGAAAAGCCAGATATAGCAATACTTGATGTTATGTTACCTGGCATGAATGGGTTTGAAGTATGTCAAAAGTTAAGAGAAAGCTTTCCTAGAATGGGAATAATAATGTTAACTGCTAAAGGTGAAGATATGGATAAAATCATGGGGCTTCAGTTTGGAGCAGATGATTATGTTTTAAAACCATTTAATCCACTAGAGATAACTTTAAGAGTAAAAGCATTAATAAGAAGGTTAGAAGGAATAAATGAAGAAAATAATAGTGATTGCATAGAAGTAGATAATTTTAAATTAGATTTATATTCTCAAAGTTTATATAAAGAAAATGTAGAAATAGATGTAACACCTAAAGAGTTTTTACTAATGAAAATATTCATGCAAAACCCAGGAAAGGCCTTTACTAGAGATGAATTGTTGAATTTAGTATGGGGAATAGACTTTTTTGGAGATCCAAAGATAGTTGATGTTAATATAAGGAGATTAAGATCTAAAATAGAAGAAAACTCTTCAAAACCTAAATACATAGAAACTGTATGGGGAACAGGATATAGGTGGAAGAGATAAATCTGTTTTTGTGAAAATCCTAAAACATTATGATTAGAATAGGATTTAGATGGAAAGGATAAAGCTATATATTACAGTATTCATAGAAATTTTATAAAGAGATATAAGGTATAGAGTGAATAATTAAAACTTATATTTTAAGTTTTTAGTATATATAGGTGAAAGATAGGTGCATATTTTATGAAGAGTATAAAGACTAGGCTAATGAAAAACTTTTTAGTTCTTTTATTATCAACTATTATTATAGTTTCAGCCATGTTTTTGATTTTTATTTCTAGATATTATTATCAAAATACAGAGGAAATATTATTAAGTCAAATTAATATATCTGTAGATTTTTATAAAAGATATTTATCAAATGTTAGTCTAGAAGAAAATGTTTATGAAGATGTAGATATATTTTGGAAGCAAACAGATGCTCAAGTTCAAATTTATAACTTAAAAGGGCAGTTAATAATGGATTCTATAGGTTTAGAGCCTAAAGAGTATAATACTCCTGTAGATGTAAAAAGAGCCTTAGAAGGAGATACAGCAAAGTGGGTGGGGACTGTACCAGATTATACTGGTAAAGTAATGGCAATTTCAGCACCACTTAGAAATTCTTCAAATGAAATTGTAGGAGTTATTAGATATATAAGTTCACTTAGAAATGTGGATAATTTTATATTAAATTTCTTTTTAGTATTTTTAGTAATAGGATTAACAGTTTTAGCTATTGGTATAATCTTAAGTTACTTCTTAGCTAATAGTATAGTAAATCCAATTACAGAATTAATAAAAGTTTCTGAACAAATGGCTAAGGGAAATTTAAAAGTAAGAAATAAGATTGTTACTAATGATGAAATTGAAAAGTTAGCTGATAGTCTTAATATAATGGCAGAGGAAATTGAAAATAGGGAAATATTAAAAAATGAATTTATTTCTTCAGTTTCTCATGAACTTAGAACACCATTAACATCAATAAAAGGTTGGGCAATAACTTTAAATAATGATTTTACAGATAGAGAAACCTTAAAGATGGGCTTTGACATAATTGAAAAAGAAGCTGATAGATTAAGTAATATGGTAGAGGAGTTATTAGACTTTTCAAAGTTTGTTAGCGGAAAAATAAAATTGAAATATGAAGAAATAAACCTAAAAGAATTTATAGAGTACTTAAGGTTATATATGAATCCTAGGGCAGAAAGAGAACATAAAGAACTTATACTAAAAGGGATTACAGAGGACTTTATAATTGTAGGAGATAAGGACCGATTAAAGCAAGTATTTATAAATATAATAGATAATGCTTTTAAATTCACTCATGAAAATGAAAAGATAACAATAGAGTTTGTATATGCTGATGAAGGAATCTATATAAACATAATTGATACTGGATGTGGAATAAGTAAAGAAGAGTTGCCTAGAGTAAAAGAGAAGTTTTACAAGGGTAAAAATTCAAAGTCACAAAATGGAATAGGATTATCAATATGTGATGAAATTATAGCTTTGCATGAAGGGACTTTGGAGATTTATAGTGAATTAGGTAAGGGAACGAAAGTGGTTATATATTTACCTAAGAAATTAATCAGGAGTGTTGAGGATGATTTAAATTAATCAAAAGAGGTGTTTTATGAAGAAAATTTTTTTAGTCTTCTTTACTATTATTAGCTTTTTTATGATGGGATGTTCTCAAAAAGAATCTTTTGATATATCTAAAATAACTCCACCAGAGTCAGATAATATAAAGATATTAGGGGAATGGGAAGTAGTAAGTAAGTTACATGATAGTGATGAAAATAATTCAGGTAGCGTAAGTGGTGCTTTTCACTTAGAGAAAGATGATATTGTTAATATAAGTAAGGATGGCGTAGTTGCAAATGGAATTAGCATAGTTAATCCAAAGTTTAAGTTAAAGAGAATGGAGAGAGAGGTATTCTTTAGAGAAATAGATAATATATCAATAAAAAATGAAATAAAGGATGCAATAAAAAGTGAATATATAGATGTGAATTCTATATATGATAGTAATAAAACATATTTAAGTATTATTTCAATTAATGATGATGAAGCATATTTATTATTAACTGATAATCTTATTAAACTAAAAAAAGTTTCTAATGTTGTTACAAAAGAAGAGATTAGTGAATCAGAGAAATCAGATAGCGATAAGAATACTAAAAGAGAAAACACTATAAGTCCAGAGTATTATCAAAAAGATGTAGGAATTTTACTTGGACTTAAGGAACCTGCGCATATAGAAGATGATGATTTTGAGGAAGCTTCTTATAAAACTTTATGGATTTCTGTAATTAATAATGAATTACAGCCAATAATGGTTTTAGATAATTCTCTTTTATTACCAAGAATAAATGGATTCTCCAATATAAGTTTAAGTTCAACTTTAGATAATGGTAAATTTGAAAATAAACTTAAGGTTACAAGTAAAAAGAAAGATCCTAATGATAAGACTGAAATAAAGGGTGAGAAAAATACTGAAGGAATATATGAAGAAATAACCTTTGTAGGAAATGACTATATAGGATTAGAGTCTTATTCTGGAAGTGATGATTTTAGAGGTACTTTTAATGAGTATAGTATAATTCCTATTAATACTATGGATACTCATAAGAGTATGGATATAGTAAATTTATTTGGAAAAGAACAAGAGGAGAATTTTAATAAAAGTGAAAAGAATGCTATTCAAAAGTATGATATTGATGGAAGAGAGTATTATTCTAAAAATAAATACTCAAATATAACTCTTCAAAGGAAAAATGGTAATTGGCATTTAGAAGGAATATTAAACGAAAAAAGTTCAATGGATTACCCTAAAACTTTTGATATAAATATAAATCCAGTTCCTATATTAGTGAATTATGATACTTTGGCAGTTCCATGGAGTCAGGTTTTATCTCTTGGAAGAGATGTTAGAGATGTTGTTACAGCACCAAATGGGAAAATAGCCATAACATTGGCTAAAGATAAGTTATCAATATATAAAGTTATTGATGGCCGAATTGGAGAAAGATTAGGGGAAATAAATATAAATAACGATGAAAAGATTGTAATGGCTGAATGGGCTGTAGGAGATTATGTAAAGTATTGGGATGAGACTGTTGAAAATGTATATGGTGCTAAGAAAATAAGTGAATAGAATATAATAATTTATTATTAAAGTATAAATATAGGACAGTAGATAGTTTGGTGTAAAAAAACAAAACTATCTACTGTTTTTTTAGTTTTAGGTCTCTAGAAAAGAAAAAGGAGCTGATATAAAATCAGCTCTCTTTTTTTTAATTATTTTTAGAATTATCATTAGGTATTTTATCTTTAAAATAATCTGCTCTAATCATTTTATCAGATAGATCTAATACATTTCCTACTATTTCTTTTTCTTTATCTGTAAGTTCACCTTTAATTGTTTTATCAGTTAAAACAGCGTAAGATCTCTTAGTGTTTAATAGATTTCTACCTAAAGCTGTATTTTGATATACATTATTATCTATGCCTAATAGATATAAAAGAGTTGGCATTATATCTATTTGACCACCGTAAACATCGTCTTTTACAGGTGTCTTAATGCTTGGATTATAGATAATTAATGGAACTGTATGATTTCCATTATCTAACCACCAAGATTCAGGATTAGATAAGGATTCTATCTTACTGTTATAGTATTTATGAGGACCAGCATGGTCACCTTCTATTGCAATAACAGTGTTATCTAAAAGACCATCTTTTTTAAGTGATTCTATGAACATTCCTATTTTAGCATCTGTATAATGAATACTTTGGAAATATCCTCCTAAAACATTATCATCAAGTTCAGGGCTAAGTTTTAATTCACGGTATTCCTTTGGTAAATCAAATGGTCCGTGGCTTGTTAAAGTAACTGTAAATGCATAGAATGGTTGTTTTAATTCTTTAATCATTGGTTCAATTTGTCTAAAGTAGCTTCCGTCACTTAATCCAAGACCTATATTTTCATCACGATCAAATGAATAGTAATCTACAAATTTATCAAAACCTATACCATTTAAACCTTGAGCATAGTTCCAGAAAGAACCTTTATCTGAATGGATAGCAATAGTGCTATAGCCATCTTTTTCTAAGATATTAGGTAATGAGTTATAAGTTGTAGCTGGATTTCTAAAGAAAGTACTTCCTTGTCTTAATGGTAACATAGAAGTATTAACCATTAAGTCAGAATCAGAGCTTGTACCTTCGTTAACTTGTTCAAATATATTAGGCAAGTAAATTGAATTATTTAATAACTTATTTATGTTTGGAGTTATTTCTTGTCCATCTACTTTTTTATTTATAACAAAGTCTTCAAGGGACTCAACTTGTATTACTATTAAGTTCTTTCCTTTGAACATTCCCTTAAATTCATTATCAGGAAGATTCTCATTTTTGAAATCATAATATTCTTTTATTTTTGCTTCATCATCAGCTGTCATTTTATAAGGTTTAGAATTCTTATAAACATTATATATATCAAAAATATGATAACCAATTGGTGAGAAGTATTCTACTGTGTTAGTTGGATCATAGTTACTAAATAAGTATGAATTTTTAACATTTTCTCTTTTTAATACATTAACGTTAAAAGGAACATAGCCTATATAACAAATTGATACAAGTAAAACAATTAAAGTACCTTTCCAATTAGACTTACAGTTTTTAAAGCTTTTTCTAAAAATTATAAAAGCTATTATTAAAATAATAAAGTCTACGAAGAATAGTAAGTCATATGGACTAGCCATTGAAAAAATACTATCTCCAAGATTATCTAAGTTAGCAGTTTGTTTTAATAGCATTACTGATGGAACTGTTTGGAATCCTCTAAAATACCAAATATCCATTACTGTAATTAAGGTTATAAATAAATCTACAATTATTAATGAGAAAAATTTACCTTTGTTTTTAAATAAAAAACATATACTTACAAATATTGCTGCAAATGCTATGTAATAATTAATAAAATAAGAAGCTTGTCTATACCCTAAACCAAAATTAAGTGTGTAAAGGTTTTGGTTTAAAGAGAAACCTAAAAAAAGTGCTCCTTTTAAAACTATGGCTATAAGAGTAAATATGTAAAAACCTAGTCTTATTAAAGCATTTTTATTAAGAGACTCCTTAAATTTAGAAAGCCCGTTATTTAATTTAACTTTTTCTTGCATTGAAACACCCCTTCTTTTATTATTCAAAGCTGTTAATATTATATCATAAAATAATATGTTCATAGTATGAAGGAATTATTACAAAAAAGTTTAAAAAGAACTTTTTTAGAATAACTTTGATTTTCTCAATTTACAAAAATGTGATATCTTTATAATATAGATTATTTTAAGAGGTGAGGTCATGAAAAAAATAGATTGTTTAGGTATGGCTTGTCCAATGCCAGTTATAAATACAAAAAAATATTTTGATTCAATAGAAGAAGGGGTTGCAGAAGTATTAGTTGATAATGAAGTAGCAAAAAATAATATCTGTAAGTATGCAGAAGGATGTGGATATAATTTTGATGCTTCAGAAAAAGAGGGAAATTATATAATTAAAATAGAAAAAAATGGTGAGAATAAAATAGAAAAGAAGGAAGATGACTTTGTAATAGTAGTAGGTACTGATAAGTTAGGTCAAGGTAATGATGATTTAGGTACTATACTTATGAAAGGATACCTATATACCTTATCAGAAAGTGATATCATACCTAAGGAACTTATATTCTTAAATGGTGGAGTTAAGCTTACTGTTAAAGGATCAGAAGTTTTAGAATCATTACAAAACTTAGAAAAGCGTGGAGTTAAGATACTAAGTTGTGGAACTTGCTTAGATTTTTATGGAATAAAAGATGATTTAGCTATAGGAGAAATAAGCAATATGTACACTATAGTTGAATCTATGAATACTTCTAATAAGGTAATAAAGTTATAATACTTTTGAGAGGAGAAAATATTTTTAGAGTATGGAGAATATTTTATGTGAGTATGATGTTGTAGTTGTTGGTGGCGGAATAAGTGGAATGGCAGCAGCTATAAGATCAAAAGAAAATGGCATAGGAAAAGTTCTGCTTCTTGAAAGAGAAGATGTTTTAGGTGGAGTTTTAAATCACTGCATACATTGCGGATTTGGAAAAGAAATTTTAGGAGAAGCTGTTACTGGAAGTGAATTTGTAGAGTACTTAGTTCATAAAGTTCATAAGCTAGGCATAGATGTTAAATTAAATACTACTGTATTAGAGATAAGTAAAGATAAAGAAATAAGTTATGTTAATCCAGATGAAGGTATGAAAAAGATGAAAACTAGGGCAATAGTTCTAGCTACTGGAAGTAGAGAAAAGTTTAAGGGAAATGTAAGTGTTCCTTTAAACAAATTTACAGGTATATATACTTCAGGAACTGCTCACAGATTTATAAATCTTTATGGTTATCTTCCAGGGAAAAAGATAGTTATAATAGGTTCACATGATAGTGATATGATTGTAGCTAGAAGGCTTATTATAGAGGGAGCTAAAGTAGAAGCCATAATTGAAAGTAAGGACTATTTAAATTCTTCTCAATATATTGTGGAAAATATAATTGAAGCCTTTGATATTCCTGTTAAACTTGGATATACAGCTGTCTCTTATACACATCTCCGAGCCCACGAGACTAAGGCGAATATCGTATGCCGTCTTCTGCTTGAAAAAAAAAA
>OKVX01000603.1_pt1 | contig 17834 bp, 14 predicted proteins | sample 1606941 | NCBI WGS metagenome assembly OKVX01 (sample SAMN03281016, study PRJEB24777) | human gut metagenome | isolation source: fecal sample PR161 from 1 month old female Malay infant, caesarean... | reverse complement strand
CGGACTCCAACGACTAGTCTAAAAACTAGTATTAAGACTATCACTAACTTAAGTGATACCAACTGTCTGGAGATTCAGGGGGCCAGTCTATGAGGCGGCTCAAGGTATCGCTGCACAGGTAGAGCGAATCATTGTCTTTGCTAAATCCTCGTTCTATAGCGATCTGCGTTTCAGTCCTGCGATGGAAGCGGCTTTCCGTTATGTTAGCCCACTTGATGAGAGCAACGTTGTATATCAGCGTCGTGATCTCCTGCCAGGCGTGAGCACTTTCTCAATCCCTGGTTCAAATGTAGATGTGATCAAAGTAACTGACCCGCTGCTATTAGCTCAGATGGGTGATGCCGACGCTATCGCTATCCCGCAATTTGCGGCTGGCTCCGGCGTTTACCAAAATATTTTTGGTGCCCCTTCGAGTTCCTTCCTGCTACTTGATTCTACCCCAGCAGAAACCTATAGCTGGAGTTACGAGAGCGAACGCGGCGACGTGGTTAATGTGATTTCTGAAAACTCAGCACTAAGTGTTAACCACGGGCTGGGCTTCTCTGTACATATCACAGCAGCTTAATGAGCAAGCGGGAGCCTGACCCGCTGGAATAATCAGGTTTTGAATAGGGCGTGTGAACGTTGGGAACATCTCCCCAGTGTTCCCGCCCTTTTTTATTTCCAGAATAATGAGGAAAGATAATGCAAGTGATTTTAAAAAGCGCGGGGCTTCACCTCGCCGTAAATGCTGAAACAGCAGAAGAGTTATTAAACTTGGCGGGGGTGTGTCGTGTGCTTGAAATAGATCACGGTCATCTGCGTCAGTTATTACACCGTGGGCGTAGTGTATCTGAGGCACTCAACTACCTGGTGAGTAAGAAAGGCGGTGAATAATGCTTGATCTGAATGTTAGCACCCTAAAAAATACAGTCACCTTCGTTGTGGACAAGCAAAGTATTGCAGAGGCTAAGGCCGCAGCGGATAACCTTCAAAAGCACTTCCAGAAAATAGCCGATCCCAAGATTCGCTTCCAGGCTCAGAAGCAGCGCAGAGCTAAAGCGCGTGAACAAGTCGCAGATGCTAAGGTGGCTCCCTCTAAGAGCGCCAGTGATTTAAAACAACAGCGTCAGGCTGAGAAAGCGGCAAAAGTTCAGGCTCGTGAGGCTGACAAGCTACGCCGTCGCAATGAAACCGCCGATCTAAAGTTTCGTAGCGCTAATCTCCAGATGAAAGGTGTAGCTGGTAAGTATGGGATTGATCCGGCTAAACAATACCAGTTTGTAAAGTTTGCTCATGTGCAGACAGAGCTTTTCCGTAACGGTCAGATCAGTAGCCAGAAGATGAACTATGAGCTACGTGAACGTATTGCTCTTATGCGTCGTGAGGCAGCGTTACAGGCAAAAGTAACTGCGTCCACTCAGGCACAGGCGGCAGCACTCAGACATGCTAAGAAAACCGACTATGCAGGGGCTGCAAAGGGTATTAAAGAAAAAGGGCTGAATGTTATCGGTGGCGGTGCTGGCTTTGTTGGTGCTACTGCCTCATTAGCTGGCGGGGCAGGAGTCTTGTCTCGTATCAAGCAGCAAGGAGATGAAAATCTTGAGCTTGTCCGTATGTCGGAACGTACCAAACTGAATCCTAACGCTGTTAAGGCGATTGTATCTTGGGGGCAGCAGCACGGGGTTTCGAGCGCCAGCGTTGACAAGATCACGGATGGCTTCGGGAAAGATACCCGCGAGAGAATCAACGAAACATTATTAAATAGCCAGTTCAAAGGCGGTAAATGGTCTGGTGGAAATAGCGCCGTTGACGAAGTGTTAAATAAGTTTGGTTGGAACAAATCGCAGCTTTCACAGTATGCAGATAATCCGCTCGATTACCTACAATCGGTGGTAAATGAAGGTCAGCGTCGCGGGATGAAAGACGGTGAAATCGGGCATCTTCTCGAAAATACTTTTGATGATGGGATGCACTACCTCGATCTTTTCAAAAATAACGGTGAGCAGTTTATATCTACACTGAGAAAACTTGTCGATAATGGTCAAACTCTTAACGATGAGCAAATAAGGCAAACTCTGGCATATGGTGACCTGAGTGTAGCGATGGGTAATCTGATGAATGGCGTTGATAACAGTCTATTCACTGGCTTTATGTCCAGTTTTGCCGATAGCGGCGATGAGCTGGTGAAAAATACACAGGCAATCAATCAGAGTGCAGGGCTGTTAGGTGAGGGATTAGGTAATCTGGCATCTCAGATGACAGGATTCGTTTCTGAAATCTCCGGTGTTGTCTCGGATCTAAATGCAGGGCTGAAAGAACGTTTCCCTCAATGGTTCACTGGTAGCGATAAACCAGCGGCCCAGGCTCTCTATGATGGTGCTGTGGGTGGCTCTGCGAATGCTACAGCGGATTGGATTCAGGATAAAACAGGCTGGGACAGCCGCTCTGTCGCTCCGGCTATTAAATCCTGGTTAGGCATTGGTGATCAGCAAGCAGGAACAGCGGCAAGTGGTTACGACATGAATGGTGAGGCATTACGTGATTCGGCAATGTCCCTCAATAGCGGCAATGCGCCAGCGTACAGCCTTGCACCAGTGTTTAACTTAAACCTTGAGGCATCTGTCCCGATCAGCATCGCCAGCGATACGAGTAGACTTTCCGATTATATCGATTTCCAGGCTCGCGCATCACAAGCCAGCTTCACACAGTCGCTAACGCTGCAAATGTCATCTGGTCAATCGTCAACAGGCGGGTGATACATCAAAGGGGCTTATGCCCCTTTTATTGATGGCTTCAACACTACAGCAATAAATCCACGTTTTTAAAGGGGACAGATTTAAAAAGATACCCCTGTAATCCCCAAATCCCTACCTCACGCAGTATTCCCAAACGTTCTCGATTCTCAATCCCTTCGATAATAACTTTGCCGCAGTGTTTTTGAATGGAAGCAATCAGCGGGTAGAAGGTTGGTTTTTGTACTTGCTCATTAAAGAAAATGCGATCTACCTTTACAACCTCAAAGTATCCTTCCATCAAACTAACTACATTCGCGTTACCTGCGCCAAGGTCATCGAGCCATAGCCCATTCACACCCTGGCTCAGTGACTTTAACAAAGGGCTTTTCAATCCGTTATCTAAACCAGGAAAATGCTCAGAAAGCTCAAGTTTGACGAATGGCAGAGATTCAAACGCTTTTATCAATGTGCAATCATGCCGAATCAGGAAAGCCATTTGATGATCAATGTTTAGCGTGCAAAATAGTTTATTCTGCTCGAACCACTTTTGCTTGCTGGCAATGAAACCGCATTGCTCGTAAAGAAAGAGCCGCTTTCTGTCCAAATCCCAGGAGGAAATCACATATTCTGGGTGAAGGCTACGTCCATTATCACAAATGAAGCGAGTGAGCAGCTCAACACCCATTAATCTTTCCTCAATGCTCATTATTGGTTCTGCGATGAATTCAGTGTGCATGAGTGTTCTCCGTGCGTGTAACGGACTGATAGTGATGCATTTATAAAAATTGATCAATAAAAACGATCAATTAACGGAGTATGATCGATAAAAACGATTGATATATCTATATGATTTATCGGAATATATTAAATATCGGACTATTCTCACTTGCTTGGTGGGGAGGACAGTTCGACGGTTAAAGTCTTCTTTGAGCGGGAACCGGTAAAAAGGGGGCTTATGCCCCCTTGTTCAGTTTTGGAAGTCAACTACACAAAGCAGGTCTTTAAGTGGTGGGCGGTGCGTGTAAATGGACGTTACACCTAAACTTTGAGTTCGAGAGTGTCCGACTACAAACTGCATCAAAGGTAAAGACACGCTCCCAGATGCAAGGCAATGACTTACGAAGGTGTGACGAAGACTATGTATGCGCCTTTTTAGCCCAAACTCATCATAATCAGGGACACCTGTTTCATTCATCAACTTAGCCCATTCGGCTGTTGCTGTGGTGTAGTTAGGTAAGCCACTGAAAATCAGATCACCATCGCTAAGAGCATCGGCAAGACTGAGTAAACCTGACTCTAAAACCTTATTGAGTAGTATCTGGCGTTGGGCATGTTCGGTTTTCCCGTCTTCTATATAAATGTACCAGCGTGAAGTTTCTTCATCTAAACGGATGTCCCGCTTTCTGATAGAGGCAATCTCGCCACGTCGAGCACCAGTATAAATGAGGGTGAGGAAGTACCATTTGCGCCAATCGTTATCTTCCAGTGAGAACAGCTTGGTTTTAAGCTTACTCAACTCAGCGTTGCTGAAATGGCCTCTCCGGTTTGGCTTCACCTCATATGTGATTCCGTCGGTAGGGGACTTCTCTAACAGGTCTTTGGTGTCAACGAGGTAAGTTTTAAAAAGTGAGCGCCAGATCTTGAGATGTTTTTCAACATGCTGGCTACTGATCAGATCTTCCTCTGGTACGTCATAATCAATGCATTCAGGCAAAGATAGGCGCTTGTATGGCAGCTTAGTCCGAGTCGGTAAGTTTTCGGTCACTTTCAGCGCTTCACGAATATCTTGCTTAGTAACCCGATCAATCGGTTTATCACCAATAACGTAAATCAGCACATCAAAGAAACGCTGGTTCTCGTTAGCGATGCCTGCACGCCATTTTTGACCTTTTTCTTCAACATACTGCGTCCATGCTTCGGAAAGTTTGATTGCCTGGCTTGCGCTTGCTTTAACTTCCGTTGAAAAAGCCTGGCTTGTTTCAACAATACTTTGCGGTGAAGATTTCAGTTTCTGCTCTTCTAACTGATTTTGCAGTGTTGCAATGAGTTGGCGATATCGCAGCAAATCTTTCGAATAGAATGCTTCATAGGCTTGCGCGACGGTCGCGCGGCTCATATCAAGTGCAGCACCTACTTGATTCGCAAGGGGCAAATCACCCTTGGAAAGTTCAAGTTTCTTCATGTGAAGACTTGCAAGCACTTCGTTTGCTGTCTGATCGCTACCATTAACCATGCGTTGGAAGTGAGCTTCCGAATAGCCTTGTGCGGCTTCAACCGTATCAGAAGCAGATAATGGAGAATCAGGATTAATGTTTCTGTGCCACTGTCCTAACTCCGGCAGACGCTCCACCTCTGCAATATCTCTTTCGAGTGCATGTAGAAGATAGTTGTCAAAGTCCTGCTTAGTGGCGGCTCGGTAGCCTTGCATTTTGCGTTTGAACTCTTCGAGGCTCATCGTTCCATTCTGCACAAGGGGAATGAAAGGGCGGATCTGATTCATGATCACTTCTGCTTGCTTTCGGCTATCAGTACCGAGACTCAGACGCACAAAACTTGTTGAATCATTTAGTCTAAAGTTAGTGTAGTATGTGCGCCCACGAATCATTGTGTGTGACAGCTTGTGTGACACCTTGTTTGCCATGCTGTGTACCATAAAATAGTTACAGATCAGTGAGTTAACTTGATGTTTTAGCTAACTCGTTGTTTTAGAAAGTATACCAGACGCCTGTGAAGGCGACACCTGAGGAAGCTCAATGAGCGAGAAGTTACAGAAAGTGCTGGCGCGTGCCGGCCACGGCTCACGCCGTGAAATCGAAGCCATTATTGAAGCCGGACGCGTGAGTGTGGACGGTAAAATCGCCACGCTCGGTGACCGCGTAGAAATCGTGCCGGGGCTTAAAATCCGTATCGACGGTCATCTTATCTCGGTTAAAGAATCTGCTGAGCAGATCTGCCGCGTGCTGGCGTACTACAAGCCGGAAGGCGAACTGTGTACGCGCAACGACCCGGAAGGTCGCCCGACGGTATTTGACCGTCTGCCTAAACTGCGTGGCGCACGCTGGATTGCCGTGGGGCGTCTGGATGTGAACACCTGCGGTCTGCTGCTGTTCACAACGGATGGTGAGCTGGCAAACCGTCTGATGCACCCAAGTCGTGAAGTGGAACGCGAATACGCCGTACGCGTGTTCGGCCAGGTTGATGAGAACAAACTGCGCGATCTGTCGCGTGGTGTTCAGCTGGAAGACGGTCCTGCAGCGTTCAAAACCATCAAATTTACCGGTGGTGAAGGGATCAACCAGTGGTACAACGTTACCCTGACCGAAGGCCGTAACCGTGAAGTTCGTCGTCTGTGGGAAGCGGTGGGCGTGCAGGTTAGCCGCCTGATCCGTGTCCGCTACGGCGATATTCTGCTGCCAAAAGGTCTGCCACGTGGTGGCTATACCGAACTGGACCTGACGCAGACCAACTACCTGCGTGAACTGGTGGGCCTGGCGCCAGAAACCACTTCCAAAGTGGCGGTGGAGAAAGATCGCCGTCGCATGAAGGCGAACCAGATCCGTCGTGCGGTGAAACGCCACAGCCAGGTGAACAATAATCGCCGCGCTGGCAGCCGTAATAACAACGGTTAAAAATAAAAGCCCGGTTAATATCACCGGGCTTTTTTATCAGTAATCAATGCCGATTTGCGCTTTGATACCGGCATCAAAAGCATGTTTAACCGGACGCAATTCGCTGACGGTATCCGCTAATTCCAGAATATCCCGATGACAGCCGCGGCCTGTGACGATCACCGTCTGATGTGCCGGGCGATTCCTGAGTGCCTCCAGTACGGCGTCCAGCGGCAGATAGTCGTAGGCGACCATATAGGTGATCTCATCCAGTAACACCATGTTCAGGGCCGGGTCTGCCAGCATTCGTTTTGCATGCTCCCATACCGCGAGGCAGGCCGCGGTGTCGGTTTCCCGGTTTTGGGTATCCCACGTAAAGCCTGTCGCCATCACCTGGAACTCAACCCCGTGCGGTTCAAGTAAGTTACGTTCACCGTTGGGCCACTCCCCTTTAATGAACTGAATGACACCCACTTTCTGCCCGTGACCAACGGCGCGCGTGGCGGTACCAAAGGCAGCGGTGGTTTTGCCTTTGCCGTTGCCGGTAAACACGATGATGATCCCGCGTTCATCCTGCGCAGCGGCGACACGGGCATCAACCTGTTCTTTCAGGCGCTGCTGACGTTGCTGGTGACGTTCTTCACTCATTGCGAAATCCCGGGTTTACGGCCTGGCTGGGCATCAAAGGTCATCCCTGTTTTACGGCGGCTGTCATCGCCCATCAGCCAGAGATAGAGCGGCATAATATCTGCCGGGGTTTTAAGCTTCTGCGGATCTTCCGTCGGGAAGGCGCTGGCGCGCATTTTGGTGCGCGTTCCGCCTGGGTTAATGCAGTTCACGCGCAGATGACGGCTCTGATATTCCTCCGCCAGCACCTGCATCATCCCTTCGGTCGCGAATTTTGAGACCGCATACGCCCCCCAGTTTGCGCGGCCTTCGCGCCCTACGCTGGAGGAGGTGAATACCAGCGAACCGGAATCAGATTTGAGTAATAAAGGAAGCAGTGCCTGGGTCAGGAAAAAGGTGCCGTTGATATTGACCTGCATGACCTGCTGCCAGATCTCAGGATCCTGTTCATCCATCGGGCGAACCTCCCCAAGCAAGCCGGCATTGTGCAGTACGCCATCCAGCCGTGGGTAGTGGGTGCTGATGCGGTGGGCAAGCTCCTGGCACGTTTCAGGGGTACAGGTGAGCAGATCCAGCGTGTACCAGCGGGCAGGAATGCCACCGGCGGCGTCAATCTCCTGAGCCACTCCTTTGAGTTTTTCTTCGTTACGGCCAATGAGAATTACGTTCGCACCATAGTCAGCGTAGGTCAGTGCCGCTTCGCGGCCAATGCCATCGCTGGCACCAGTGACCAGAATGATGCGGTTCTGCAGCAGATTTTTTTGCGGTTGATAATGCACGGTGACTCCTCGGCGCACAGTGATGCAAAGACGCCTTATTGTGTGACTTTTCGGCTTTATGCCCGAATTAGCATGAGAATTCAATCAGTCTACAGGACGCATCGCTGTAAAATTAACAATTTGCAAATATTTAAACCAGAATCGGGGGATTCCTGAAGACGGCTCGCAGAGGTAATGTCACGAGCGAGACGCATGGGCAGGGCTGTTGTACACTGCCGTGAAAGATTCGTGGTTAAATCAAGGTGGAACGCGTGGAATTACTTTCTCAATATGGGTTGTTTTTGGCAAAGATCGCGACGGTGGTGATTGCCATTGCGGTAGTGGCCGTTCTGATTGTTAACCTGACGCAGCGCAAACGTCAGCGTGGTGAGTTACGCATTACCCGCCTGAGCGAGCAGTATAAAGAGATGCAGGAAGAGATGTCGCTGGCCCTGCTTGACAGCCATCAACAGAAACTGTGGCACAAAGCTCAGAAGAAAAAGCATAAGCAGGACGCCAAAGCGGCAAAAGCCAAAGCGAAGCTTAACGCGCCGGAGGAAACCTCAACCCCGCGTGTCTATGTGCTCGATTTTAAAGGCAGCATGGATGCCCATGAAGTCTCTTCCCTGCGTGAAGAAGTCACCGCCGTGCTTGCCGTGGCTAAACCGCAGGATCAGGTGGTTGTCCGTCTTGAGAGTCCGGGTGGGGTCGTTCATGGTTATGGGCTGGCGGCTTCGCAGCTACAGCGTCTGCGTGAAAAACAGATCCCGCTGACGGTTGCGGTGGATAAAGTCGCGGCGAGCGGTGGCTATATGATGGCCTGCGTGGCGGATAAAATTGTTGCGGCGCCGTTTTCTATTATTGGCTCCATCGGGGTGGTTGCGCAAATCCCGAACTTTAACCGCTTCCTGAAAAGCAAAGAGATCGACATTGAATTGCACACGGCGGGTCAGTACAAACGTACCCTGACGCTGCTGGGGGAGAACACGGAAGAAGGACGGCAGAAATTCCGTGAAGATCTCAATGAAACCCATCACCTCTTTAAAGACTTTGTGCACCGTATGCGCCCGGCGCTTGATATTGACCAGGTGGCAACAGGGGAGCACTGGTACGGTACGCAGGCGCAGGAAAAAGGGCTGGTGGATGAAGTGGGCACCAGTGACGACCTGCTGTTGAATCTGATGGAAGGGCGCGAACTGGTTGGCGTGCGCTTTACCCAGCGTAAGCGACTGCTTGACCGCTTTACGAACAGCGCGGCCGAAAGCGCGGATCGCCTGCTACTCCGCTGGTTGCAACGCGGACAAAAACCGCTGCAGTAAACAAAAACGCGAGGCCAGTGCCTCGCGTTTTGCGTTAATCGACCAGGTGATATTTCTCTGAAAGCGTGTGCGCCAGGTATTTAAACATATTGAATACGGCGGTGCTTTTCGGGGTGGGTAACCCTTGTTCGTCAAGGAAGTATTCGCCGCTGAATACCAGCACGCCGTTACGTTGTTCCACGCCGGTCGCTTCAATACCCGCCAGGGTGTCTTCATGGTCACGAATCAGCTTATTTGCTTCGATAAGCAGAGAGGCTCGATCAATGGGTTGGGTTGTATTCTGCATAATCCGCTCCTTAAACAGTGACAATAGTCTACGCCGGGGGCGCTTTGGGGGCAAATTTTCCCTGTAATGTGAGGGGGTAAGGTGCCGTGACCTGGCTGGCAGGATTTGCTTTTGCATGCTAATAAAGTTGCGTAACGAATTTTATCAGGTAGAGTGTGCGCTTTCGTCATTCTGGCAACAGAATTGCTTGACATTCGACCGGGAATTCGTCACGAATTATACGAGATGTGAGAAAAATACCCGAAAACTCAATGACCTGGATGTCGCCATTCTGACGTTCGGTAAGACATAGGGGTTGATATCCCCTGACGCAGTCGCAATATCATTGGCTCGTCGTCAGCGGAAGGGAAATCAACGTGCGGCGTATTCCTGGAAGAATTAAATTAGGTAAAGGTGAATATGGGTAAAGCTCTCGTCATCGTTGAGTCCCCGGCAAAAGCCAAAACGATCAATAAGTATCTGGGTAATGACTACGTGGTTAAGTCCAGCGTTGGTCACATCCGCGATTTGCCGACCAGTGGCTCAGCCAGCAAAAAGAGCGCAGACTCTACCTCCACCAAAGGGGCTAAAAAGCCTAAAAAGGATGAACGTAGCGCGCTTGTCAACCGTATGGGTGTTAACCCATGGCATAACTGGGATGCACACTATGAAGTGCTGCCCGGCAAAGAAAAAGTCGTTAACGAGCTGAAGCAGCTTGCTGAAAAAGCAGACCACATTTATCTCGCAACCGACCTTGACCGCGAAGGGGAAGCCATTGCCTGGCACCTGCGGGAAGTGATCGGGGGTGACGACAAACGCTACAGCCGTGTAGTGTTTAACGAAATTACGAAGAATGCGATTCGCCAGGCGTTTGAGAAGCCGGGTGAACTGAACATCGACCGCGTAAACGCGCAGCAGGCACGCCGTTTTATGGACCGTGTCGTGGGTTACATGGTCTCTCCACTGCTGTGGAAAAAGATTGCCCGCGGTCTGTCCGCAGGGCGTGTGCAGTCCGTTGCTGTGCGTCTGGTTGTTGAACGCGAGCGTGAGATCAAAGCCTTCGTCCCGGAAGAGTTCTGGGAAGTGGATGCCAATGTCACCACGCCGGGTGGAGATGCGCTGCCGCTGCAGGTGAGTCATCAGAATGACAAACCGTTCCGTCCTGAAAACCGTGAGCAGACCATGGCTGCCGTGGCGCTGCTGGAAAAAGCGCGCTACCAGGTTCTGGAGCGTGAAGACAAACCGACCAGCAGCAAACCTGGCGCACCGTTTATTACGTCTACGCTGCAACAGGCTGCGAGCACGCGCCTGGGTTATGGCGTGAAGAAAACCATGATGATGGCCCAGCGTCTGTATGAAGCGGGTTATATCACCTATATGCGTACTGACTCGACAAACCTGAGCCAGGATGCCGTCAACATGGTGCGCGGTTACATCAGTGACAACTTCGGTAAGAAATACCTGCCAGCGAGTGAAAACCAGTACGCCAGCAAGGAGAACTCACAGGAAGCGCACGAAGCCATTCGTCCTTCTGACGTCTCCGTATTAGCCGAATCGCTGAAAGATATGGAAGCCGATGCCCAGAAGCTGTATCAGCTTATCTGGCGTCAGTTCGTGGCGTGTCAGATGACACCAGCACAGTATGACTCCACTACGCTGACCGTTGGTGCGGGTGATTTCCGCCTGAAAGCGCGTGGCCGTATCCTGCGCTTCGATGGCTGGACTAAAGTGATGCCTGCGCTGCGTAAGGGTGATGAAGACAGAACCCTGCCTGCGGTAAACAAAGGGGATGTGCTCTCTCTGGTTGATCTCGTGCCTGCCCAGCACTTCACCAAGCCGCCAGCGCGTTTCAGCGAAGCGTCTCTGGTTAAAGAGCTGGAAAAACGCGGTATTGGCCGTCCGTCCACCTATGCGTCGATTATTTCGACCATTCAGGACCGCGGTTACGTGCGTGTTGAAAACCGTCGTTTCTATGCGGAAAAAATGGGTGAGATCGTCACTGACCGCCTGGAAGCCAACTTCCGCGAACTGATGAACTACGACTTCACCGCGCAAATGGAAGACAGCCTCGATCAGGTTGCCAGCCATCAGGCCGAGTGGAAAAAGGTTCTCGACAGCTTCTTCAGCGACTTTACCAACCAGCTTGAAAAAGCGGAAAAAGATCCTGAAGAGGGGGGCATGCTGCCGAATCAGATGGTCCTGACCAGCATCGACTGCCCAACCTGCGGTCGTAAAATGGGGATCCGTACTGCCACTACCGGCGTTTTCCTCGGCTGTTCTGGCTACGCGCTGCCGCCGAAAGAACGCTGCAAAACCACCATTAACCTGGTACCTGAGAACGAAGTGCTCAACGTGCTGGAAGGTGATGATGCGGAAACCAACGCCCTGCGTGCAAAACGTCGCTGTAAGAAATGCGGCACCGCGATGGACAGCTACCTCATCGATCCAAAACGTAAATTGCACGTCTGCGGTAATAACCCGACCTGCGATGGATATGAGATCGAAGAGGGTGAGTTCCGCATTAAAGGTTACGACGGTCCTATCGTTGAGTGTGAGAAGTGTGGTTCTGAGATGCACCTGAAAATGGGGCGCTTCGGCAAGTACATGGCGTGCACCAACGACGAGTGTAAGAACACGCGTAAAATCCTGCGTAACGGTGAAGTCGCGCCGCCGAAGGAAGATCCGGTTCCGCTGCCAGAGTTGCCGTGCGAGAAGTCCGACGCTTACTTCGTGCTGCGTGATGGTGCTGCCGGCGTGTTCCTTGCGGCAAACACCTTCCCTAAATCGCGCGAAACCCGCGCGCCACTGGTGGAAGAGATGTACCGTTTCCGCGACCGCCTGCCTGAGAAACTGCGCTATCTGGCCGATGCGCCACAGCAGGATCCGGAAGGCAATAAAACCGTGGTGCGTTTTAGCCGTAAAACGAAGCAGCAGTATGTTGCGGCGGAGAAAGACGGCAAGGCAACCGGCTGGTCAGCATTCTTTGTGGATGGCAAATGGGTGGAAGGCAAGAAATAATCTTTCCGTACCGTAACTTACCTGTGAAAGGGCCGGACTTCCGGCCCTTTTTTATTACCTTGTTATTATTTTTTGTTCCGTACTATACAGTCAGGCTATAAATGATATAGTGGTTATAGTTAACCCTTTTCTTATTATCAAATCGTCTTAAGCGATTGACCGCATGCGCTAAATCGGATGGTCTGTCATGAAATTACAGCAGCTTCGTTATATTGTTGAGGTGGTAAACCACAACCTTAACGTCTCTTCTACCGCTGAGGGGCTATATACTTCCCAGCCGGGTATCAGCAAGCAGGTCCGCATGCTGGAAGATGAGTTAGGTATTCAGATTTTTGCTCGTAGCGGTAAACACCTCACCCAGGTGACGCCAGCAGGGCAGGAGATTATCCGCATCGCGCGGGAGGTCCTCTCTAAAGTCGACGCCATTAAATCGGTGGCGGGTGAGCATACCTGGCCGGATAAAGGGTCGCTGTATATTGCCACCACCCATACCCAGGCACGCTATGCGCTGCCGGGCGTTATTAAGGGCTTTATTGAGCGCTATCCACGTGTCTCTCTCCATATGCATCAGGGCTCGCCGACGCAAATCGCTGAAGCGGTTTCGAAGGGTAATGCGGACTTTGCTATCGCAACCGAAGCGCTGCATCTGTATGACGATCTGGTTATGCTGCCGTGTTATCACTGGAACCGGTCTATTGTCGTCACGCCCGATCACCCGTTAGCCGGTAAAGGGTCGGTCACTATTGAAGAGCTGGCGCAATATCCCTTAGTGACGTATACCTTCGGCTTCACCGGGCGCTCCGAGCTTGATACTGCATTCAATCGTGCAGGATTAACGCCGCGTATCGTCTTCACCGCAACCGATGCTGACGTAATTAAGACCTACGTGCGGCTTGGACTGGGGGTAGGGGTGATTGCCAGCATGGCGGTTGATCCCATATCCGACCCTGACCTCCTGCGTCTTGATGCGCATGATATTTTCAGCCATAGCACCACCAAGATTGGTTTCCGTCGCAGTACCTTCCTGCGTAGCTATATGTATGATTTTATTCAGCGCTTTGCCCCACATTTAACGCGCGACGTGGTCGATACGGCCGTAGCATTACGTTCAAATGAAGATATCGAAGAGATGTTTAAAGACATCAAACTTCCGGCAAAATAATCACTCCCGGTATCTTTCCGCCCAGGAAAGATACCGAAATAACCTCTCAAAGCTAAATTAGAATTATCATCATCTGCACTTAACTGCCGTATAATGCCATTAACCATTTATTCAGTGTGGTTATAATGTCGTGAATTGGCGACAAAAGTAGAACTAATTTTTGGCTTCGCAAATATTTCCTTTCAAATATTTATTTCTGGTCAAAAGAATGAATATTTCCCATCAATAGATACGTAAATTCACTGGCTTTTCGGCTAAAGTTTCTTTAGGATTTATCTCAACAGATGATTAATTGTACCAATTGTTTGGTCCTAAATGATAAGCGATATCGATTGTATGAGGTTAGCAATGCCTTCAGGAAGTGAAGAACCGCAAAGGGATCCTGCGCTCAAGCGTAAAGCCTGGCTGGCGGTCTTTCTCGTCTCCGCCTTGTTTTGGGTGGTGGTTGCTTTCCTGGCCTGGAACTATTGGGGTTGAATATGGCAGTGACGGTACGTACAGAAACAGTTAAACAGATGTGTCAGCTTCGTGACAGGGGCCACAAAGTGCGCAAAGCACCTGCCACTGCCGTACCCGCGTCCTGGAAACTGACGCCGCAGCAGCAAGCGTTTATTGATGTGTTCGCAGAAGACGAACCCAAAAAACAATAATTTACTTAATTGCGTAATGATGCAAATAGTCTGAATAAAGGCTCAATGCATTTGTACTCTTTAATAAATACACATCAGCAATATTGAACTGAGGGCAGACCTCGGAACCTTTAATAAATAATGCCTGGTGTCCCTATGATGAATAACATGATGTCTATGAAATACTGGTCATGGCTCGGCGTTTTTTCCGCGTCGATTCTGTTCTGGTCACAGCTTATCTGGCTGGCCCTCCACTAAATCGTAAAACCTCGCTACGGCGGGGTTTTTTGTTTTCTCCCCCGCACTGGAACATTCCTGGATTTATCATTTCGGGTTGTTATCAAAACGTTACGACATCTTTGTGTTATCTTTAATTACAGCCCTGATGATTGTCAGGACATCTCTGTAATTAAGGAGGAGCTTATGTCGGTAACCCTACGCGAAGCCAGTAAGGACACATTACAGGCAGAAAATAAAACCTGGCACTACTACAGCCTGCCGCTGGCAGCCAGGACGCTTGGGGACATTTCGCGTTTACCCAAGTCCTTGAAAGTTTTACTGGAAAACCTCTTACGCTGGCAGGATGGTGATTCCGTCACCCTTGAAGATATCCAGGCGCTGGCAGGGTGGCTTAAGCATGCCCATGCTGACAGAGAAATTGCCTATCGACCGGCAAGGGTTCTGATGCAGGACTTTACCGGGGTCCCTGCTGTGGTTGACCTTGCGGCAATGCGCGAAGCGGTGAAGCGCCTTGGCGGCGATACCGCTAAAGTAAATCCGCTCTCTCCCGTTGATCTCGTTATCGACCACTCTGTCACCGTGGACCACTTTGGTGACGACGATGCCTTTGGCGAAAACGTACGTCTGGAAATGGAGCGTAACCACGAACGTTACGTCTTTCTGAAGTGGGGGCAGCAGGCCTTTAGCCGCTTTAGCGTCGTTCCGCCCGGTACGGGTATCTGCCACCAGGTGAACCTTGAATACCTGGGCAAAGCGGTCTGGAGTGAATTGCAGGATAAAGAGTGGGTGGCCTATCCGGATACTCTGGTGGGCACCGATTCGCACACCACCATGATTAACGGCCTGGGCGTTCTGGGCTGGGGCGTTGGCGGAATTGAAGCCGAAGCGGCCATGCTTGGCCAGCCGGTATCGATGCTGATCCCTGATGTGGTGGGCTTTAAGCTTACCGGCAAACTGTCGGAAGGCATTACCGCCACCGACCTGGTACTTACCGTTACGCAGATGCTGCGTAAGCATGGTGTGGTGGGTAAATTTGTCGAATTCTACGGTGACGGGCTGGATTCATTACCGCTTGCCGACCGTGCCACCATCGCCAACATGGCGCCGGAGTATGGCGCAACCTGCGGCTTTTTCCCCATCGATACTGTCACGCTGGAATATATGCGCCTGAGTGGCCGTAGCGAAGAGCAGGTGGCGCTGGTTGAAGCGTATACCAAAGCGCAGGGGATGTGGCGTAACCCGGGCGATGAACCGGTATTTACCAGCACACTTGAACTGGATATGGGGACCGTCGAGGCGAGCCTGGCGGGGCCAAAACGTCCGCAGGATCGGGTGGCGTTGAGTGACGTACCGAAAGCCTTTGCCGCCAGTAATGAACTGGAAGTTAACACGGCGAAAAAAGACCACCGCCCAATCGACTATGTCCTGAACGGACATCAGTATCAGCTTCCGGATGGTGCGGTTGTCATTGCAGCCATAACCTCCTGTACAAATACGTCGAACCCCAGCGTGCTGATGGCCGCCGGTCTGCTGGCGAAGAAAGCGGTAGAGCTGGGGCTTAAGCCACAGCCGTGGGTAAAAGCCTCTCTGGCACCGGGCTCCAAAGTGGTTTCAGATTACCTTGCACAGGCCAGATTAACGCCGTATCTGGATGAGCTGGGCTTTAACCTGGTGGGGTATGGTTGCACCACCTGTATCGGGAACTCGGGTCCGTTACCTGAACCGATTGAGATGGCGATCAAGCAGGGCGATCTCACCGTCGGGGCCGTTCTCTCCGGTAACCGAAACTTTGAAGGCCGTATTCATCCGCTGGTCAAGACCAACTGGCTGGCGTCTCCACCGCTGGTTGTGGCATACGCTCTGGCCGGGAATATGAATATCAACCTGGTCACCGATCCGATTGGGCACGATCGCAAGAATGATCCGGTCTATCTGAAGGATATCTGGCCATCTGCCCGGGAAATTGCATTGGCCGTAGAGAAAGTTTCTACCGAAATGTTCCGCAAAGAGTATGCGGAGGTGTTTGAAGGTACGCCGGAATGGAAGGCCATCGACGTCGTGGGTTCAGATACCTATGACTGGCAGGATGATTCGACCTATATCCGCCTGTCGCCGTTCTTCGATGAGATGCTGGCTGAACCTGCACCGCTGCAGGATATCCACGGCGCGCGCATTCTGGCGTTGCTGGGAGACTCTGTCACCACGGACCACATTTCGCCGGCGGGAAGCATCAAAGCCGACAGTCCAGCAGGCCGTTACCTGCAGAGCCGGGGCGTGGAGCGCCGGGATTTCAACTCCTACGGCTCGCGTCGTGGTAACCATGAAGTGATGATGCGCGGCACGTTTGCTAATATCCGTATCCGCAATGAAATGGTGCCGGGCGTGGAAGGGGGCATGACGCGACATTTGCCGGGGAGCGACGTGATCTCAATTTATGACGCCGCCGTCAAATACCAGCAGGAAGGCACGCCGCTGGCGGTTATCGCCGGGAAAGAGTACGGCTCTGGCTCCAGCCGTGACTGGGCGGCCAAAGGCCCGCGTCTGCTTGGGGTTCGGGTGGTGATTGCCGAATCGTTTGAACGTATCCACCGTTCAAACCTGATAGGGATGGGGATCCTGCCACTCGAATTCCCGCAGGGCGTCACCCGTAAAACGCTGGGACTCACCGGGGAAGAGCTGATTGACATCAGCGGCCTGCAAAATCTGCAGCCGGGTAAAACGGTGCCGGTGAAATTAACGCGCGCAGACGGTAAAACAGAGGTGCTCGACTGCCGGTGTCGTATCGATACGGCAACAGAACTCACCTATTACCAGAACGACGGCATTCTACATTACGTGATTCGTAAGATGCTGGACTGATGGAGCCAGCCCGGCACGCGAGGGCGTTGCCGGGCACTTTGCGATCACTCGCTCAGCAGATGCCCCATTTTGGCGGCTTTGGTGTCGAGGTAGTGCGCGTTTTTTGGGTTACGTCCCACAATGAGCGGTACGCGCTCAACGATATTGATCCCCGCTTCGGTCAGAATTTCGACTTTTTTCGGGTTGTTAGTCAGCAGGCGTACTTCATCTACGCCCAGCAGCTTAAACATATCCGCACACAGCGTGAAATCGCGCTCATCGGCAGCGAAGCCGAGCTGGTGGTTTGCTTCTACCGTGTCGTACCCCTGGTCCTGCAGCGCGTAGGCGCGGATTTTATTCAGCAGGCCAATATTGCGCCCTTCCTGGCGGTGATAAAGCAGCACACCACGACCCTCTTCGGCAATATGAGAGAGCGCTGCCTCCAGCTGGAAACCGCAATCACAGCGCAGGCTGAACAACGCATCGCCGGTCAGACACTCCGAATGAACGCGAGAAAGTACCGGGGTTTGTCCTGAAATGTCGCCGTATACCAGCGCGACGTGATCCTGTCCGGTCGCCAGTTCTTCAAATCCCACCATCAGGAAATCGCCCCATGGGGTTGGCAGTTTGGCTTCTGCCACACGTTTAAGCTG
>OKVX01000600.1_pt1 | contig 17875 bp, 14 predicted proteins | sample 1606941 | NCBI WGS metagenome assembly OKVX01 (sample SAMN03281016, study PRJEB24777) | human gut metagenome | isolation source: fecal sample PR161 from 1 month old female Malay infant, caesarean... | reverse complement strand
AACTGATCGTTGAGGAAGTTTTGCCCGAAGCGTTTACGGGCTAAGTGGCCCTGATGGACTCGATTAGTCATTGAGTATTAACAATCATGGTGATGGCGAGATTAAGCGCCGTGATAAAACTGCCGACATCGGCTTTTCCCTGGCCCGCCAGTTCCAGCGCGGTGCCATGATCAACAGATGTACGAATAAAAGGTAAACCGAGCGTGATATTCACGCCACGGCCAAAGCCCTGGTATTTTAGCACGGGCAGGCCCTGATCGTGGTACATCGCCAGTACGGCGTCGGCATTATCAAGATATTTAGGCTGGAAAAGCGTATCCGCAGGCAGTGGACCACTGAGGTTCATGCCTTTAGCGCGCATTTCATCAAGAACCGGAATGATCGTATCGATCTCTTCGGTTCCCATATGCCCGCCTTCCCCGGCGTGGGGATTCAGGCCGCACACCAGAACATGTGGCTGGCGGATGCCAAATTTTTGCTGCAAATCGGTGTACAAAATGGTGATGACGTCGCGCAGCAAATCTGGCGTGATGGCGTCTGCAACCGCTTTGATTGGCAGATGAGTGGTGGCCAGCGCGACGCGCAATTCTTCTGTTGCCAGCATCATCACAACTTTGTTGACGCGTGAACGCTCCTCGAAGAACTCGGTATGTCCGGTAAACGGCGTACCGGCGTCGTTGATCACCCCTTTATGCACGGGGCCGGTGATCAGCGCAGCAAACTCGCCGCTCAGGCAGCCATCGCAGGCCCGCGCAAGCGTGTCGACTACGTATGGCCCATTCAGGACATTCAGCTCGCCTGGCACGACTGACGTTTTGAGTGTGACGGGTAATACGGTGAGGCTGCCGGCCTGTTGTGCAAGGGCCGGCTGTCCGGCCTGATACTCGCGCAGGGTAAGGGGCAAGCCTGACAGCGCCGCACGTTCAGTGAGCAGCGCAGGATCTGCGCACACAACCAGCTCTACAGGCCAGTCACGCTGGGCGAGTTGTACGACCAAATCAGGACCAATCCCGGCGGGTTCGCCGGGAGTGATAACGACACGATGTGCGTTCATTAGTTGCTCAGGATTTTAACGTAAGCACTGGCGCGCTGTTCCTGCATCCAGGTTGCCGCTTCTTCGGAGAATTTACGGTTCATCAGCATGCGGTAGGCACGATCTTTTTGCGCAGCATCGGTTTTATCGACGTTACGGGTATCCAGCAGCTCAATCAGATGCCAGCCAAAGGAGGAGTGTACCGGACCGCTCATTTGACCACGGTTGAGTTTCATCAATGCATCACGGAATGCCGGATCGTAGATATCCGCTGCCGCCCAGCCCATATCGCCGCCCTGATTGGCAGAACCTGGATCCTGGGAGAACTCTTTTGCTGCCGCAGCAAAAGTGGTTTTACCACTCTTGATGTCAGCCGCAATCTGTTCCAGTTTCATACGTGCCTGGTCGTCACTCATGATCGGCGACGGTTTCAGCAGGATATGACGAGCGTGAACTTCGGTCACGGAAATGCTCTGGCTCTGGCCACGCAGATCGTTCACTTTCAGAATATGGAAGCCAACACCTGAACGGATGGGGCCAATGATGTCGCCTTTTTTCGCCGTGCTAAGCGCCTGAGCGAAGATTGACGGCAATTCCTGAATACGCCCCCAGCCCATCTGGCCGCCTTTCAGCGCCTGCTGGTCGGCAGAGTAGGTAATGGCCAGTTTGCCGAAATCGCTGCCTTTACGTGCTTCGTCAACGATAGAACGTGCCTGGTTTTCTGCTTCATTCACCTGGTCGGAGGTTGGATTTTCCGGCAGCGGAACCAGAATGTGGCTCAGGTTCAGTTCGGTGCTGGCATCGTTTTGATTGCCCACTTGTTTAGCAAGCGCTTCAACTTCCTGCGGCAGCACGGTGATGCGGCGGCGAACTTCATTGTTGCGAACTTCGGAAATGATCATCTCTTTGCGGATTTGGCTACGGTAGGTGTTGAAATTCACCCCGTCGTAAGCCAGACGGCTGCGCATCTGATCCATGGAGATATTGTTTTGTTTGGCGATATTTGCGATGGCCTGATCGAGTTGATCATCGGTCACCTTGATGTTCATTTTCGTCGCCATCTGCAGAATGATTTGATCCATGATCAGACGTTCAAGAATCTGATGACGCAGCGTAGCATCATCAGGCAACTGCTGACCCGCCTGGCCCGCGTTAAGTTTCACGGATTGCATCAAACCATCAACGTCGCTTTCGAGCACCACGCCGTTGTTCACGACGGCAGCTACTTTATCGACAACCTGCGGTGCAGCGAAACTGGTATTCGCAACCATAGCGATACCGAGAAGCAGCGTTTTCCAGTTCTTCATACTTTTTCCATTTCAATTAACCGATAACTTTGCAAATCAACCACATCATAACGAGCTACGGTACGGCAGAATGTTCGAGCGCAGCATTTGGTGCGTGCCCAGGCCGTAATTCGAGCTCAAACCGCGCAACTCAATGTTGAAACCGATGACGTTGTCATACTTGCTTTGGTTGTTTTCCCAGCCGTTGATTTTGCGTTCATACCCAACGCGAATCGCATAACAGCAGGAGTTATACTGCAGACCTAACATCTGGTCGGCAGGCTTGCTTGTATTGGTATCGTAGTAGTAAGCCCCAACGACAGACCAGCGGTCGACGATCGGCCAGCTTGCTGCAGCACCAACTTGCGAAATGCCGTCTTTGTATTGTTCTACGGTCGCGAAGTTTGGCAGTGTCGCCTGGATGTATTCCGGGCTGGCATAGCGATAGCTGAGCTGTACCATACGGTCTTCATCGCGGCGATATTCAACTGACGCGGAGCTGTTGGCGATATTGTCCAGACGCGTGTCATACTGCACGCCGCCACGTAAGCCCCAGCGATCCGAAATGCGCCAGTAGGTATCTCCCGCCCATACCAGTGAACCCGTTTTGTTGTCTTTCTCCCAGTTTATGTTGTCATCGCCAGTGCGAGACTCCGTGAAATAGTAGATTTGACCAACAGAAACGTTAAAACGTTCAATAGCGGCATCATCATAAATACGGGATGTGATGCCAGTGGTAACCTGGTTTGCCGATGCGATGCGATCCAGGCCACCATAGGTACGGTCGCGGAACAGGCCGCTATAGTCAGATTGCAGTAATGAGGAGTCGTAGTTCTGGATAGTGCTCTGGTTGCGATATGGCACATAGAGATATTGTGCCCTTGGCTCCAGCGTCTGGGTATATCCTTCTGCCAGAGTCATATCACGCTCAAAAATCAATTTCCCGTCGACTTTAAACTGCGGCAATACACGACTAACGGAATCTTTATAATCAGTATTATTAGCCGTGTTGTAAGCATCGATATTGGTTTGCTGATAGTGAGTCGCCATCAGCTTCGCCTCTGTATCGAGGCTGCTCCAGTTGTTCGACAGCGGCAGATTCAACGTCGGTTCAAGGTGGACACGCGTGGCTTCCGGGTAATTTCCGTTGGTGTTAACAAAATGTACCGCCTGGCCATAGAGATGCGCATCGAACGGACCCAGATCGTTTTTGTAGTAATTCACGTCTAACTGTGGTTCAGCGGCGTAGGAATTACTGTTCTGTCGGTTAAATACCTGGAACTGTTTGGTCGATACGGTGGCGTTAAAATTCTCCAGCCAATACCCCATGCTGAATTTCTGCGTGGCGTAACCGTCAGTACTGGTGCCGTATTTCGACGAAAAGTCGTTAAAGTAGTACGGATCGCTGACTTTGGTGTAATCGATGTTAAAACGCCAAACCTGGTCCATTACACCAAAGTGATTCCAGTAGAATAACCAGCGATGGCGATTCGACTCGGCGGGATAGTCGTCCTGATAGACGCTATCCGACGGCAAATAGTCGAATTCGACGAGACCTGTTCCCGCTTGTGTCAGGTAGCGGAATTCATTCTGCCACTGGGTAGTGCCGCGTTTTTGAATGTAATGCGGTGTGATCGTCGCATCAAAGTTGGGGGCAATATTCCAGTAGTACGGCAAATAAAACTCAAAGCCGTTGTTTGTGCCGTACTTGGCATTCGGAATCAGGAAACCAGAACGGCGCTTGTCACCCACCGGCAATTGCAGGTACGGGCTATAGAAAACCGGCACCGGGCCAAGCTTAAAGCGCGCGTTCCAGATCTCCGCAACCTGTTCTTCACGGTCATGGATAACTTCACTCCCCACGACGCTCCAGGTATTTGATCCCGGTAAGCATGAGGTGAATGACCCGTTCTCAAGGATGGTGTAACGGTTTTCGCCACGCTGTTTCATCAGGTCGGCATCACCACGTCCCTGACGCCCGACCATCTGGTAGTCACCTTGCCAGACATTGGTGTCTTTCGTGTTTAAATTTGACCAGGCTTTCGGACCTTTCAGGATGACCTGATTGTCGTCGTAGTGCACATTACCCAGTGCATCCACTGTACGCACCGGGTCAGGCTGGCCTTCCACCTGTTTCTGATGGAGTTGAACTTCATCAGCACGCAAGCGGCTATTGCCCTGATTAATATCCACATTGCCTTTAAAATTGGCGTCGTCAGGGTAGTTACCTTTGGCGTCATCGGCATTGATGGTTACCGGCAGATTGTTAGTATCGCCTTTCACCAATGGGCGGTTATAGCTCGGAACGCCAAGCATACATTGCGAGGCGAGACTGGCTGTCATCCCTTGTTGACTATAAAGGGCTGTGCCGATCATTGTGGCCAGGAGGGTGGGAATACGTTTTTTCATACGTTGTATTTGTTGTTCCGTCATCTGTGGCTTTACGCTGGCAAACGGTCAGAGACTAACGTACTCATCTTCGCAGCGCTAGTTAATCCTGCCCGTTTTCGAGCCAGGTCAGAGAAGACTGTGCCTGTGCACGGCATAGAATGACGGGTATGATAAAGCAAATTTTAGCCGACGGCATGACGATTTGGGGAGTATATGCAGTATTGGGGAAAAGTGGTTGGTGTGGTTTTCGCTCTGATCATGGGCGGAGGCTTTTGGGGCGCGGTTCTCGGGCTGTTAATCGGCCATATGTTTGATAAGGCTCGCAGCCGAAAAATGGCGTGGTTTGCCAATCAACGGGAACGTCAGACGCTCTTTTTTGCCACCACCTTCGAGGTGATGGGCCATTTAACAAAATCCAAAGGTCGCGTGACACAGGCCGATATTCAGGTTGCCAGTCTGTTTATGGACCGGATGAACCTGCATGGTGACTCGCGTGCGGCGGCGCAGCAGGCGTTTCGCGTAGGCAAAGCGGATAATTACCCATTACGTGACAAAATGCGTCAGTTTCGCAGTGTTTGCTTCGGACGCTTTGATTTAATCAGAATGTTCCTGGAAATCCAGATTCAGGCGGCATTTGCAGATGGTTCGCTGCACCCTAATGAGCGTGAAGTGTTGTACGTCATTGCCGAAGAATTGGGGATCTCTCGCGGCCAGTTCGATCAGTTCTTGCGCATGATGCAGGGCGGGGCGCAGTTTGGCGGTGGCTATCAGCAGCAAGCGGGTGGCGGCTGGCAGCAGCAGGCGCAACGCGGTCCAACGCTGGAGGATGCCTGTAATGTACTGGGCGTGAAACCAACGGGTGATGCCACCACCATTAAGCGCGCCTATCGTAAGCTGATGGGCGAGCATCACCCGGATAAGCTGGTAGCGAAAGGTTTACCGCCGGAGATGATGGAAATGGCGAAGCAGAAAGCGCAGGAGATTCAGAAGGCTTACGAGCTGATTAAAGAGCAGAAAGGGTTTAAGTAAGTTGCGGGCTAGCTTACTTGCCAGATTATCCCCGGGCTGTGCTCGCAATCCCACGTACTTTGCGTACGCTCTGGTTGCTGCGCAGGCCATGAAAAATTTGCCTGCGCCGCCGACGCGCGCCGTCGCTGGCTTGACGCCAGGCTCCGCAATAATCCCGGGAGTCGGCGTAAAACGCCTCGCCCGGGCTACCTGATTTGATTGCGCTCCAGTGGCTGTGCGCTGGCCGTGAATAATCTGCCTACGCCGCCATCCGGGGCCGTAAGCCATAGTAATTTAAAAATCCACCGGCGCCCTGAACGTCATGCTGTTGCCATACGCCGGGTGGGTAATCGTCAATGTTTCCGCATGCAGTAACAAACGTGGCGCCAGAGCGAGAGCTTCTGGCGTCGCATAGAACCTGTCGCCCAGAATCGGATGCCCCAACGCCAGCATATGCACACGCAATTGATGCGAGCGCCCGGTGATCGGTTTTAATCGCACGCGCGTGGTATGGTCGGCGGCGAGTTCCAGCACTTCATACTCGGTCTGCGCGGGTTTACCGGTCTCAAAACACACTTTCTGCTTCGGACGATTCGGCCAGTCGCAAATCAGCGGCAGATCGACAAGCCCCTCTTCGTGCTCCAGATGTCCCCAGACGCGCGCCACATACTGCTTTTTCGGTTCGCGCTCGCGGAACTGGCGCTTGAGCTCGCGCTCCGCCGCTTTGGTCAGAGCCACCACAATCACGCCGCTGGTCGCCATGTCCAGACGATGTACGGATTCCGCCTGCGGGAAATCGCGCTGAATACGCGTCATCACGCTGTCTTTGTGCTCTTCAAGGCGCCCTGGCACAGACAACAGACCACTCGGCTTGTTGACCACCATAATGTGCTCATCCTGATAGAGGATGGTTAGCCACGGATCCTGAGGCGGATTGTAGGACTCCATTACCATAGCCTGCTCCGTTACTGATGCGTCACAACGATAAGACGCAGCGCGTCAAGACGCCAGCCTGCCTGAGAAAGGCTTTCCAGCACCTGCAGGCGGTTGCTCTCAATAGCGCTCAGCTCGTCATCACGAATATTCGGGTTAACGGCTTTGAGGGCTTCGAGGCGCGACAGCTCCGCTGACAGTTTTTCATCCGCTTCGCTTTTCGCTGCTTCAATCAGTGCCTGTGCGGCTTTCTCAACCTGAGCTTCGCCTTTTTGCAAAATGGTGTGGACATCCTGCTGTACGGCGTTCACGAGCTTGCTGCCGGTGTGGCGGTTAACCGCGCTGAGCTGACGGTTGAAATTTTCGAACTCGACCTGTGCAGCAAGGTTAGTGCCGTTTTTATCCACCAGCAGACGAATCGGCGTTGGCGGCAGGAAGCGGTTAAGCTGCAGTTGTTTCGGAGCCTGTGCCTCGACGACGTAAATCAGTTCCAGCAGTAGCGTGCCGACAGGCAGCGCTTTGTTTTTCAATAATGAAATGGTGCTGCTACCGGTATCGCCAGAGAGGATCAGATCCAGACCGTTGCGAATCAACGGATGTTCCCAGGTAATAAACTGAGCATCTTCGCGGGATAGTGCCACCTCACGCTCAAAGGTGATGGTGCAGCCATCTTCCGGCAGACCCGGAAAATCAGGTACCAGCATATGATCGGACGGCGTCAGCACAATCATGTTATCGCCGCGATCGTCCTGATTGATACCGACGATATCGAACAGGTTCATGGCGAAATTAATAAGCCCGGTGTCATCGTCCTGCTCTTCAATGCTTTCGGCAAGCTGCTGGGCTTTTTCACCGCCGTTGGAGTGGATTTCCAGCAGACGGTCTCGCCCTTGCTCAAGCTGTGCTTTCAGCGCGTCGTGCTGTTCGCGGCAGGTTTTGATCAGATCATCAAAGCCCTCGGTATTTTCCGGCGCGGCAAGGTAATTAATCAGCTCAGTGTGGACCTTGTCGTAAATCGTCCGCCCGGTTGGGCAGGTGTGCTCGAAGGCGTCCAGGCCTTCGTGATACCAGCGCACCAGTACGGATTGCGCGGTTTTTTCCAGATAAGGCACGTGGATCTGGATATCGTGCGCCTGTCCGATGCGGTCCAGGCGGCCGATACGTTGTTCGAGCAGATCCGGGTTAAACGGCAGATCGAACATCACCAGATTGCTGGCGAACTGGAAGTTACGCCCTTCGGAGCCGATTTCAGAACACAGCAGTACCTGTGCGCCGCTGTCTTCTTCGCTGAACCAGGCCGCCGCGCGGTCACGTTCAACGATCGACATGCCTTCATGGAATACAGCGGCACGGATACCTTCACGCTCGCGCAGTACCTGTTCCAGTTGCAGCGCGGTGGCCGCTTTGGCGCAGATCACCAGAACCTTTTGTGAGCGATGGCTGGTGAGATAGCCCATCAGCCATTCGACGCGGGGGTCGAAATTCCACCAGGTACCGCTATCGCCTTCGAATTCCTGATAAATCTGTTCCGGGTAGAGCATATCGCGGGCGCGGTCTTCTGCACTTTTACGCGCCCCCATGATCCCGGAGACCTTAATGGCCGTCTGATACTGTGTTGGCAGCGGCAGCTTAATGGTATGCAGTTCGCGTTTCGGGAACCCTTTCACGCCGTTACGGGTGTTACGGAACAGCACGCGGCTGGTGCCGTGGCGGTCCATCAACATCGAAATCAATTCCTGACGCGCTGCCTCAGCGCCGTCGTTGTCACTGTTGGCTGCCTGCAGTAAAGGCTCGATATCTTGCTCGCCAATCAGATCGCTCAGCGTATTGAGCTCGGTATCGCTCAGGTGCTTACCTGCCAGTAACAGGGCGACCGCATCGGCGACCGGACGATAGTTCTGTTGCTCGTCAACAAACTGGGCAAAATCATGGAAACGATTAGGATCCAGCAGACGCAGGCGCGCAAAGTGGCTCTCAAGGCCCAGTTGCTCAGGTGTTGCGGTGAGCAGCAAAATGCCCGGTACACGTTCGGCAAGCTGTTCAATGGCCTGGTATTCGCGGCTTGGGGCCTCTTCGCTCCACACCAGGTGATGGGCTTCATCCACCACCATTAAATCCCACTCGGCGTCGCACAGGTGCTCCAGGCGCTGCTTATTACGGCGCACGAAGTCCAGTGAGCAAATCACCAGCTGTTCTGTTTCGAATGGGTTGTCGGCATCGTGTTGCGCTTCGGCGTAGCGTTCGTCGTCAAACAGCGCAAAACGCAGATTGAAGCGACGCAGCATTTCAACCAGCCACTGGTGCTGTAGGGTTTCCGGGACGATGATCAGCACACGTTCCGCTGCGCCAGACAGTAACTGCTGGTGCAGTATCATCCCGGCTTCGATAGTCTTTCCTAAACCCACTTCGTCCGCCAGCAGGACTCGCGGCGCATGGCGACGGCCAACATCATGGGCGATATGCAACTGGTGAGGGATCAGGCTGGTACGCTGGCCGCGCAGTCCGCTCCACGGCATACGGTACTGTTCGCTTTGATATTTACGCGCGCGAAAACGAAGCGCGAAACGGTCCATACGGTCGATTTGCCCGGCGAACAGGCGGTCCTGAGGTTTACTAAAGACCAGTTTGCTGTCGAGAAAGACCTCGCGCAGCGTGACGTTGGTTTCCTGCGTATCAAGGCGTGTGCCGGTATAGGCGAGCAGGCCGTTTTCTTCTTTTACGTCTTCAACAGTCAGCTGCCAGCCTTCGTGGCTGGTTACCGTATCGCCAGGATTAAACATTACGCGTGTAACGGGGGAATCGCTGCGTGCATACAGACGATTTTCTCCCGTCGCGGGAAAAAGCAGAGTAACGGTTCGCGCATCCATCGCTACGACTGTACCCAGTCCGAGTTCGCTTTCCGTGTCGCTTATCCAGCGTTGACCAAGTGTAAAGGGCATAAATTGAACTCTATATCTCAAATTGCAGGCAATAGTTCGTCACCGCCTGAGGATCAGGCGGACGTTTAAGTTTGGGGCCAGGAATAGAAAGGGCGCTATGGTACTGGATGGCAATGCTTTCGTCACTCTCGTTATGCCCGTTGTTTTGCAAGTCGCCGCGTTGCTGGCGCGTTGAACATCTTGTTCGTTATACGCCGGAAAACGAACTCAACGCTGACCGGGAAGCAACCTGCAATCCAGAAGCGCTATGGCTGGCCCTCTGTTACCACGCCAGCCAAATACGAAGTCAAAACAATCCCAGTTGCCCTGTCAGTAGTGTAGCAAAATCATCGTCAGTGAAGGGCAGTATTCCTTCCGCGACCGGCTGAAGTTGTTTGGTCAGATAATGATCGTAATCCAGAGGCGCTTGCTGATAATCCACCGGTTCCGGCCCCTGGGTCGTCCAGACATATTTGATGGTGCCACGATTTTGATACTGCGCCGGGCGGCCGCGTTTCAGATTCTGTTCATCCGCGAGTCGCGCTGCGCGAACGTGGGGCGGCACGTTACGCTCGTAATCGGCCAGCGGGCGACGCAGGCGCTTGCGGTAGACCAGCAGCTCATCCAGTTCGCCTGTCATCAGCTTATCGATCGTTTCACGCACATACTCCTGGTAGGGTTCGTTGCGAAAGATCCGTAAATAGAGCGTCTTTTGAAATTGCTGCGCCAGCGGCGTCCAGTCGGTGCGTACGGTTTCCAGCCCTTTAAACACCATCCGTTGTTCTTCACCTTCTTGTATCAACCCGGCGTAGCGCTTTTTACTTCCCTGCTCCGTGCCGCGAATGGTCGGCATCAAAAAACGGCAAAAATGGGTTTCGAATTCCAGTTCCAGCGCACTGGTTAAATGTTCAGCAGACAGATGCGCTGACCACCAGTTGTTCACATAAGCCACCAGTTCGCGACCAATACGCGCCGCATCGGCCTCGTTATGCGCTTTTTTAAGCCAGACAAAGGTGGAATCCGTATCGCCATAAATGACGTCATAGCCCTGAGACTCAATCAGCGCTTTGGTCTGACGCATGATCTCGTGGCCGCGCATGGTGATCGATGAAGCAAGGCGTGGATCGAAAAAGCGGCAGGCGCTGGTTCCCAGCACGCCGTAAAAAGCATTCATGATGATCTTAAGCGCCTGCGACAGCGGTTTATTTCCCAGTCGTTTGGCCTCATCGCGCCCGTGCCAGATTTGCCCGACGATCTCCGGCAGGCAGTGGATCTGTCGGGAAAAGCGCGCCCCCAGAAAACCCCCTGTACTGTGTTCGGGATCCGAATGCGCCATTCCTTCAACCAGACCAACCGGATCGATTAAGAAGGTGCGGATAATCGAGGGATACAGGCTTTTGTAATCCAGCACCAGTACGGAATCGTACAGGCCGGGGCGCGAATCCATCACATAGCCGCCGGGGCTTGCCTGCGGCGGTACGTCGCCGAGGTTTGGCGCGACGTAGCCCGCCCGATGCATGCGCGGGAAATAGAGGTGGCTAAATGCGGCCACCGAGCCGCCATGTCTGTCGATCGCCAGACCGTTCACCGTGGCGCGCTCCAGCAAGAAAGGCATGATCTCCGTTTTGTGGAATATGCGCGTTACCAGCTCACAATCTTTCAGGTTATAGGTCGCAAGAGCGGGTTTATTCTCGGCAAAACGGCGATCGATTTCGTCCATGCGATCCCATGGATTATCGATCGCTTTGCCTTCGCCCAGTAGCTCCTGCGATACCGTTTCCAGCGAAAAAGAGGAGAAGTTCCAGAAAGCGGATTTTAGCGCTTCAATCCCGTCAATAATCACCCGGCCGGTTGCCTGAGCGAAGAAGACGCCGTTTTTAAACCCGTGCTCGCGCCATTCAAGCGGTTGATTGCCGCGCCCGAGCAATAAAGGCAGGCGATAACGTTCCGCGCTTTTCTGCAGCACGCGCAGGTCGAACTGCACAACGTTCCAGCCGATAATCACATCAGGATCGTACTGCGCAAACCAGGCGTTGAGTTTTTCCAGCAGTTGCGGACGGCTGGCGACGTACTCTAGACGGAAATCCAGCCCGCTGGCATCGCCGTTTTCCGGACCGAGCATATAGACCGTGCGCTGGCCGCACCCCTCCAGCCCGATACAGTAAAGTTCGCCGTTACGGGTGGTTTCGATATCCAGTGACACCCATTTAAGGGGCGGGCGGTAATGTGGACTGGGTTTAAGGCGTGCATTGATCAACTGCTCGTCGCGCGGCTCGCCATCCACCCATACCGGCGCGGTAATAAAGCGCTCCATCAGAAAGCGTTCTGGCGGGCGGATGTCGGCTTCATATACCGTGACGCCACCGTCGCGCAGCAGCTTTTCATAGCGCATCAACTGGCGGTGCGCCCGACAATATAGCCCGTGAACAGGCTGGCGGCGGAAGTCCTTAAGTTGCAGCGGCGTAAGGCGATACTGGCTTTCTCCGGCGAGTAAACGCTGCGCCTGGCTGATTTGCTCGCTGGGGATAAACGCAACCGATTCTTGTGGCGGCAAAAAAACCTGCAGCGGCCCGTCGTCTGTCGCCAGCCAGAATTCCACCTCGGTTCCTTGTGGCGTATCCCGCCAGTGTCGGGTCAGTAAAAAGCCTTCTCGCGCTTGCGTCACACCATTCTCTCATCGCGTCATTATCGGCGAGATTATAGCCTGGTTTGCCCGGAAATACTGACTTTTTGTACAGTTGTGTGGTGTCCGGCCAGCGCTACACTTAGTTGAATCAGAGGTTGTTTTTTTGTACCGGAACACCTGGTAAATAACGCATGATGCGATAACCGGTGTAGTAGAACGCTTCGCTAAGCAGAAAAGGCAATTGCGTTTGCCATGAACGATATCGACTCGTGGTGGTGGGCGATGACCAGCTCACAATGTCGTTATCCTGTGCGATGAGCCGCATACGCAGCATATGTAAAGGATCACTGACCAGCAGTGCGGTCTGCATATTCTGGCGTGCCATGATTATTTTGGCGTTATGAATATTTTCACGGGTCACCGTAGACTGCTCGTCGATGAAAATGGCCGACTCAGGGACACCCTGGTTTAAAAGATAATTTCGGGCGATGGCGGCATCGGATTCGGTTGCGCCGTTGCTGAGGCCGCCCGTCAGGATCAGCGAATTCACCTTGCCTTCCTGATATAACCAAATCGCGTGGTCTAATCTGGCGGTAAAAACCGGGCTGGGGATTTTTTTATTGATACCTGCTCCGGCAACAATGGCGCAGTCCGCTTTGCGTGTCTGATCCTGTTGGCTAAAGCGGTAAATAGCGATGGCGTTATAAATAATCACAAACGCCATCGTGAAGAGCCCCAGCAGTATCCATTTTCCTGCTCCCTTTATTTTCACTGGCTTTTCTCCCGCCGTTTACCTTATCGCATAGCATTGCCAGTTTGCGGAGAAATGGCAACGATTTGCGGGGTATATGAGGGAAAATTAAGAAGTTAAAAACAAACGACCCGGACATCTCCCGGCAGGCGCAAGGCGTAGCCGGGGGACGGGTCTGCAGAGGGCAAAACTTACTGTCCGTAATAGGCTTTCGGTCCGTGCTTACGCATAAAATGTTTATTCATCAGTTAATTATCAATCGGTTTTAACGCCGGATTGATACCACGTGCAATCCAGGCCATCCGGGCTACCTCTTCCAGAACTACCGCATTATGAACGGCATCAGCAGCATCCTTTCCCCATGCAAACGGACCGTGCTGGTAAACCAAAATACCTGGTGTATGCAGTGGATTAATCTCACCCAGCGTCTCGACGATCACCTTACCAGTGTTCAGTTCATACTCTTCCTGCACCTCTTCTTCAGAGAGCGCCCGGGTGCAGGGAATATTGCCAAAGAAATAATCTGCATGGGTGGTGCCAAGCGCCGGAATGGCCAGTCCTGCCTGCGCCCATGCCGTGGCATGCGTAGAATGGGTATGCACAACACCGCCAAGCCGAGGATAGCGTCGGTACAACTCAAGATGTGTTGCGGTATCGGAAGACGGACGCCACTGACCTTCCACCCTGTTGCCCTGTATATCCACCACGACCATGTCATCTGGCTTCATGCTCTCATAGGAGATACCGCTGGGCTTAATTACCACCAGCCCGCGTTCACGATCAATAGCGCTGACATTTCCCCAGGTAAAGGTCACTAACCCATAGCGCGGCAAATCCATATTGGCGTCAAACACCTGCTGTTTTAGCTTTTGCATTATGCCGCCTCCACCAGGCCCGCGTTTGCCATGCGCGCCTTCACCCAGTCGCGCGCTTTTAGCACTTCGGCCGCAGGATCGTCTGCCGTTTCACTCCACATCTCGATCAAATAGGGGCCACAGTAGCCGCTCTCTTTGAGCGTGGAGAAACAACGTTCAAAATCCACTACGCCAGTACCAAAGGGGACATTTTTGAAAACGCCAGGCCGCGTATCTTTGACATGAACTGCAACGATATGGCCGACGCCTGCCAGCAGTTCCATCTGCACGTCGTTGTCCCAGGCAGAAAGGTTGCCGATATCCGGATAGAGCTGAAACCACGGGTTATTAAGAAAGTGTGCGTACCCCAGCGCTTTGCTGATCGAGTTCATCAGCGGGTAATCCATAATTTCCATCGCCAGAGTTACCTGCGCACGGCTGGCCATTTCAACGCTCTCTTTGAGCCCGTCACGAAAGCGACGGCGCGTCTCATCATTCGCCTGCTGGTAATAAACGTCATAACCGGCGAGTTGAATCACCCGGATACCGGTATCCTGCGCAAACCGGATAGCCTTGCGCATGATCTCCAGCCCCTGGTTGCGTACCACATCATCTTCGCAGCCCAGAGGAAAACGCCGATGCGCACTCAAACACATAGAGGGAACACGAACACCCGTCTCGGCTACCGCAGCCACCAACGCCAGCCGCTGCTCCATGCTCCAGTCGAGGCGCTCCAGACGCGCATCGGTTTCGTCAATCGACATTTCGACAAAATCGAAGCCCAGCGTTTTCGCCAGTCGCAGCCGTTCCAGCCAGCACTCCCCGGCAGGGAGTGCTTTTTCGTAGATACCCAGCGGGATCTGTTTTGACAACATACCCGCTCCTTAGCCCCACAGTTGAGCAATCGAGCGTTTGAACTGACGTGCCGCTTCAACCGGATCAGAGGCGTCGCGGATACTGCGCCCGGCAATAAAGACGTGAATGGGAATGCCCTTGAACAGCGGTAGGTCCTCCAGCGCCAGCCCGCCGGTCACCGTCACCTTAAAGCCCATTTCGGCCAGTTTTGTCACCGCGCTGATATCCGCGTCACCCCATGCGACACCTGCCGCCTGCGCATCACGACTACGGTGATAAACCACTTGTTGAATGCCAGCATCTCGCCACTGCTGCGCCTGTTGCCACGTCCAGTAGCCGGTCAGTTCAATCTGCACGTCGCCGTTAAACTCTTTCGCCACATCCAGCGCGCCTTTGGCCGTGTTAATATCGGCGCAACAGATCACGGTCACCCAGTCGGCACTGGCTTCAAAGCACATTCTTGAAAGGATTTTCCCGGCATCGGCAATTTTGGCGTCTGCCAGTACGATTTTGTGAGGATACAGCGCCTTAAGATCGCGAACAGCCCGAACGCCCTCGCCAACACATAAAATGGTCCCAACCTCAATAATGTCCACCTCTTCGGCAATTAAGCGGGTGGTTGCATAAGCGTGTGACAGCGTCTGGTTATCCAGGGCTACCTGTAACATCGGTAAATCAGACATGTTTTTGCTCCTTATACAGACGCCGCCGTGGCGCTATCAATTAAATCCAGTACCTGTTGCGCCGTACGACAGGCGCGTAAACGGTCAAAATTCGTTTCATCTTCAAACAGGTTGACGATTTGCATGATGCCGTCTTCCTGATGCGTGCGTGCATCCACTGCCGCCAGGGTGATGAGAATGTCGACCGGGTCGTTATCTTCGTGATTAAAAGCCAGCGGTGTTTTGAGGGTCACCAGTGCAAAGCCATTTTTCTTCACCCCTTCTTCCGGGCGGCCATGAGGCATGGCAAGCCCCGGGGCAATCACGAAGTACGGTCCAATCCGTTCCACACCGTCCAGAATAGCCTGGTAGTAACGCGGTTCAACAACCTCAGCCTCTACCAGCAGATCCACGCCAATCTTCACCGCCTCCTGCCACGTTTTAGCGTCTGCCTGCAGGCGAATCGCATTGTTCTGCGCCAGAGAGTCACGTAATTTCATAGTGAGTCCTTATTTCACATCCTGCGCAAAATGGGCGTTGATGACTTCCATCAACTTCGGACCAAAATCAGCGGCAGAGAGCATATTGCGTACCCCTACCACATACTTATTACCGGAGACCTCGATTTCACTGGCAACATGGGTAGAGGCAATGATGATGTCCGCCCCGCTCAGCTCGCTTTTGTATTCCCCCACCGCGCAGCTGTTCACCGTATGGTCGACCTTTTGTTGCGTCAAAAACTGGTCAACTTTCATTTTCATGATCATGGAACTGCCTTGCCCACAACCACACACAGCCAGAATACGTACGGTCATAATCAAACTCCTTTTTAAATAGAGTGTTCTGTTAATTGTTTTTCCGCGTCTTCTTCAGCACGCAGGGCACGACCGGCGAATAACATGTAAGTCAGCGCAATCAAAATCATCACGGCCATAAACGCGATGCCCACAGAGGCAAAGCCTTGCATCATAGGCGGCGCCAGGATGGACCAGTCAGCCATTCCCATCCACGCACTCATACCTGTGAGTTTTATCGCCCATACACAGCCAAAGATTTCGATCATGCCCATCACCAGGCAAATCTTGATGGCAGCACGCCAGCCACCGAAGTGGTTGGCAAAGACGCCGATAGTGGCGTTAGAGAAGAACATCGGAATGAAACCAGGAATGATGAGAATAGAGGAACTGCAGGCAATCAGGATGCCGACCGCAATCAGTTGGCCGATAGTCCCCCACATAAAGCCCCAAACCACCGCATTGGGCGCAAAGCTATAAATCGCCGCACAGTCAATCGCCAGCACAGCTCCCGGAATCAAGCGCTGCGAGATACCGTTGAAGGCTTCGGAAAGCTCAGCGACAAACATACGTACGCCCTGGACGATAATGAAAATCGCCACCGCAAACTGGAATCCGGTTTGCAGGATATAAATCGTCCAGTGGGTTTTTCCCGCCATCGCCTGTACGGTATTGAGGCCAAAGGAGAGCAGAATCGCGCCGAAAAAAACCGTCATGACAATGGCGGTAGAGACAATGTTGTCATGGAAGATATTCAGCCAGCCCGGCAGTTTCAGATCTTCAACGCTTTCCTCTTTTTTTCCAAGATAGGGGGCGATTTTGTAAGCAATCCAGGAGGCGAACTGCTGCTGATGACCGATAGAAAAGCCACAGTTATCTGTCACTTCCTGCGTTGGCTTATACATCATATTGGAGGTAATGCCCCAATAGAGTGAAACCAGCACAGCAGCACAGATAATGGTGGTCCACATGGAGTAACCGAGAATAAAGAAGAAGACGGCAATCAGACCAGCCTGCTGAAACATGATATGCCCGGTTAGCATGATGGTGCGAATGCCCGTAATACGCCGCAGCAGTACATAAATAATGTTTAGCGCCAGGGCCAGCAATACTGCATAACCTACCCAACTGTACGCCTCACCCATACGTTCGATTGTCGCCATCATTGACGCATAGGTGTCAGAAATCGCACCATTAATGCCGTATACCTCGGACATTTTGGCAACCACCGGTTTAAACGTACTGGTCAGAATCCCCGACCCCGCCTGCAGCAACATAAAGCCGATGATCGTTTTGATCGTGCCTTTAACGATAACGCTGACACTTTTTCTCAACAGGATATAGCCAATACAGGTCACGATGCCCAGCAGTAACGGGGCATTGGTCATCACCTGGTTAAAAAAGACGGTGAAGACGTTGTAGAGAATCTCCATAACTCGCTCCAGTAAGAAAGTGGCTGCATCTGCTCAATGCAGCGCAAGGTGAAAACACTCTACCAATCATAAATAATCACAAAAAGATTGTTTTTGATTAATTGTGATGTATCACGCAATTTATTTCCCCGTTCTCATTGCGTATACATACCCAGTACGACAAGTCGATAATTATTATATTGAATTCATATTGTTAATATAGATAACAAGAAAATCAGCACGAAAAAATTGCCCTTGCAGTGCACGCACGATGCGATTCAACATACGAAACCCTGTTGCCATCCTGATGAAACTGTGAAAATATAAATTACAACTTATCACAATATGATTT
>OKVX01000598.1_pt1 | contig 17900 bp, 15 predicted proteins | sample 1606941 | NCBI WGS metagenome assembly OKVX01 (sample SAMN03281016, study PRJEB24777) | human gut metagenome | isolation source: fecal sample PR161 from 1 month old female Malay infant, caesarean... | reverse complement strand
TATTTTTTTGTAAACAGAAAAAATAAAAAATATCTTTGTTGATTTTTTTTTCGTTTCCTAGTATCTTATGAATAACTACTTATGAGATAAAGGAGGATTGCCTATGTCTAGCCCTATTCACTTACAAATTAAATCCATGTACAACGATTTTAGTCCGAAAGAACAAGCGATTGCCGATTACATACTTGAAAACCCAAGTAAGGTTAGCCACAGCTCTATTAGTGATCTTGCAGCTGAACTGGGGATTGCTGACTCCACTTTTTTTCAATTCACCAAAAAATTAGGCTTTAACGGCTTTAAGGATTTCAAGATGGCGCTATTGAAACAAGAAAATGATCTTACCGCGATTACGATTCACGAAAATGTACAAAAAGATGATTCGGAATTAGTAATGGCGCAGAAAGTTTTCGATTCAAATATGTCAACTTTGGTCGATACAAAGAAACTATTGAAGGAACAAGACCTAAAACGAGCGGTAAAAATGATCTCAGATTCAAGGCGGCTTTATTTCTTTGGCGTGGGAGGCTCTGAAATCGTAGCGACTGATGCCTATCATAAATTTTTGCGTTCTCCTATTCCAGTCGGTCATAGTACCGACTATCATCTTCAATTAATGGAGGCTTCCTTACTTACAGAGGAAGATTGCGCATTGTTTATCTCCCATTCTGGAAAATCGAAAGAAACCATTCATATCGCTGAAGCAGCTAAGAAAAATGGCGCGAAGGTTATCGTAATGACAAGTCAGGCCCACTCACCTTTGGCAAAATTAGGCGATGTCGTGTTTATTTCGATCTCTGAAGAAATTGAATTTCGCTCTGAAGCATTGGCTTCTCGAATCGCTCAATTAAGCATCATTGATTCTCTCTATGTGATTTTGATGTTCCACAATCGTGAGAATGCACAAAATACCATCACTAAAGTTCGAACAGTCATCCAAAGTCTAAAAGAAAATAAAAGCGAATAAAGAAACAAAAAAAGCGCCGCAACTTAGTTAGCGTGTTCTAACTAAGTTGTGGCGCTTTTTCAATTTATCCCCATTGCTTAATCCCTTATGATTCAAACTGAAAATCTAACTAATCACTCCATTGAATGAGAACTTCAGCTATTATACATCACTTCTTATTATTAAAGTATTTCTCCATCGCGGTATTTGTAGCGTACCCGCTTTTGCAATATAAGCATGAATCCCTGTATCATTGGACCTAATAAAATAATAGCAAATAGCGTTCCGATTCCAACTGAACTTTTTAATAAAAGTCCTCCTGCGACAATCACGAAATCCAACAATATCCGTCCCTTTTGCAAGGATACCCCTAGTAACTCACAGGTACAAAACATCATACCTTCCAAAGGTCCCGATCCTAGATTCCCAGATAAATAAATTGCGGTCCCTAAGGCCATCACAACAAAACCTAAAAAAGAAGCGACAAGACTATCCTGCAAAAGAACAATCCCTTCAAGAAAAGGAGCTGCTCGGCTAATCGTTTCCCCTACCAGCAGCGTGTTAATGATACTGCCAATGCCCAACATACTCCGTTTGTAGAAAAAAGTAATGAGTAAAAAAACTAAACTAATTAATTGGCTCCAGCGTCCAAATGGAAGGGGCGAATAATTCATAAGACCTAAAATCAAGGTACTGACTGAATCAAATCCTTGATTGGCGATCACGATAATTTCTATGCCGACGCCCATTAAGATCGTTCCCGTAAAAACTAAACCGAGCCGATTGAATACTTGCTTATTCATCAGCATCCACCATGGTTTTCAAACGGAGAATAAATTCTTCATAGTCCTCACTCATACTTAGCTGCTTCGTATTGATTGGTTCTGAAACAATCTCAATAAATTTTTCAAAAAAGTCATTGAACTCATTGGCTTCCTCCTTGTTGATGGCAATATAAGCAATAAGCTTAATGGACTGATCCGCCCATACTAGCGGGTCCTGTAACGTCATAATTGCCACACCACTTCTTTCAGCCTCCAATTCTACTGAATGGGGCACCGCGATCCCTGAAGGAAAGCTCGTAGGAGACATGCGTTCACGTTTTTCCACTCTTTCAAAGAACGCAGCATCTACAAAGCCATTCTCTAACATTCGTTGATTCATCTGCTTCCGAATTTCGATTGGCTTTAATCCAGCGGGATCGATTTGATTGAAATATAATTCTGGTAAAATAAACTTTTCAATTGATTGATACATCCGTCGTTTTTCTCGCTGTGATTTTAGCGAATCCATTCGTTTTTCAATTTTTTTAACATCTTTGTCGGTTAAAAAAGGATGGATAAAAACGGCCCCTTCGTTTTTAGAAGCTGTTTCCCGATTTGTCGTTAGCAATAAATCATAATCAGCATTCGCAGCTTTCCATTTTTCCGTCACTAAAACATGGACTGTTTCACCAAAATGCTCTTTGAGCTGTTTGCTAAGATTGCTCGCGAGATCATGGTAGTTATTCACGATTAATTGAATGGTCACTTGATTTTGAAAGTGCTTTTGTGTCTCAAGGAACGAGCCAATATGTAACGCAATGAAGGAAATTTCGTCATCATTGAACCATATATCTAAACGATCTTGAATCAAAGAAGAAATATAGACTGCTAAATCATAAATTAATGGATAAGCCGTTTTTAAATCTAAAAGACTGCTATTACGGGTAAAGGTTTCGTAATGTGAACGATAATAGAGACTTTGTAAATGAATGGCTAATTTGTTGAAAAACTCTTCATCATGCAGTTCGACAAGATAGGTGCGCTCTACTTCTGCTAAAACATCCTGTAGCGCAACAATGATTTTCTGATCAACAAAACTAGAAAGCTGTTGATTGTCTTGTTTTGTCAGTGTTTCATTTTGCATCCCAATAAATAATAACGACAATTGCTCTAATTCAGCTTGAGAGAAATGAATGTCGTACTGCTGTGCCAACTGATCGCTGATCTCCTCTGCAATCAGAAATTCCGGATGATGCTGTATCTGTGGATTAGCCAGACACTTCTTCAAGCTATGTCCCTGCCGGATCCGTTCGATACTAATTGCGAAATGCAGGACAATATTGTTCAAAGAGTACTGATTGATTTGAATCGAGTGTGTAGATAAAACAGCTTGAATCGTTTGTTGAAGATTGTCTAATGAGATGTAGCCGATCATTTGCTGAATACTGGCCTTCAGCTTTTCCTGCAGGTCGCTTTCATTGTACAAAAGTGAGATAAGATAACGCCTTTTTGCACGTTCTGGTCCCGTTAGCTTGATAAAATCTTGTTCAAAAACAATTTGGATCGCATCATTAGTTATTTCTTTTTTTAGTTGCTGAATATCATTTTTCAATGTTGACTCAGAAACGAATAGCTTTTCCGCTAACTCATAAAAATCGACACCTTCTGAAGAATGCTTTAGCAGCTCCAAAAAAATACGAGATTTTCGATCTTCGAGTCCCCTAGTTTGTATTTTTGCTTCTGGGTTTAACTGGTAACCCAAATGACTCGTCAAAATGAGCGCCTGATTGTTCTGATTGATCCGAGCAACCCAGTTGCGAATCGTACGAGTCGTACAATTACTAAATGATGCCAGTTCGTCAGAGGTTACCCAACGTTTTTTCTTCGTCAAGTAGTCAACCAGCTCCTTTTCTTTTTTAGTCAGCACAGGAACACCTCCATTCAAAGAAAAGTTGATCCAAAAGATCAACTTTTCAATTGGTTATAATGTTTCGCCATTTGATGCAATCACTTGTTTGTACCACTCGAAACTGTCTTTTTTAATTCGCTTGCCAGACCCTTTTCCTTCATTGTCCAAATCAACGTAAATGAACCCGTAACGTTTCTCCATTTGCGCAGAAGAACAACTGATAATATCGATGGGTCCCCAAGCACAATAGGCGATGACATCAACGCCATCATACATCGCGCGCTTCATCTGAGCGATGTGTTCAGACAAATAAGAAATTCGATAATCATCGTGTACTTGGCCATCTACTAGTTCATCATACATACCAAAACCATTTTCAGCGATAATGATTGATTTGTGGTAGCGATCCCAATATTGCGACAATGAATTATACAAGCCTTGGGGATCGACCGCCCATCCCCATGGATTGGCTTTTAGATTAGGGTTGGGTGTTACTGATGAAGGACTCATGGTATTTTTAGAGGCGTCCACCATTTGTGAATAGTAATAAGAAAGCCCTAAATAATCCATTGGATGATCTTTTAATAATTGCTTATCCTCATCTGTAATCTCTAAATGAATATTGTTTTCAGCAAAATAATTTAGAGCATACTGCGGGTAAGCACCTTGAAACTGAACATCTGTATAAAAGTATTGCATACGATTGCGGCGTAAAGCTAAATTCACATCATCTGGGTCACAAGAATAAGGATACGCCGTACAATCAGCCATCATCGTTCCGATCTGCATATCAGGATTAATCGTTTTAGCGTAAGCTGCTAATTTCGCACAGGCTACGAACTGGTGATGAACGGCTTGGAAACTTGCCTCTTCATAATTATCGACGGTATCGTAGGGAATTGCTGTTGAATTAAAGGGCTCGAACTGGATTAGATTGACTTGGTTGATGACGATCCAATAGTTCACTTTGGCTTGATAGCGTTCTAAAACGACTTTTCCATATTTAACAAACAAGTCGATCACTTTGCGATTGTTCCATCCGCCATACTTCAAAGTAATCTCAACAGGTGTTTCATAATGCAAAATAGTAATGATCGGCTCCATTCCCAGTTCAATAATTTTGTCAATCAGGCGATCGTAATAGGCTAACCCTTCTTCGTTTGGCTCCTCTTCTTCACCCGTCGGAAAAATTCGTGTCCAGTCAATAGATGTGCGGAACGTTTTGAAGCCCATCTCACTAAGTAATTCCAAGTCTGACTCATACGTATGATAGAAGTCAATCCCATGACGTTTTGGATAGTAGCCCTCTGTGTCCGCCAGATTCGCTTGGACATCCGCCAATGACATCCCCTTATGCTGTTCTTCCGCAATCTCGGCATTGCTTTTATCTGGATAATACTTGTGCAAATCGGCTAAACTGATGCCTTTTCCAGCTACTTTGTAGGCACCTTCTGCTTGATTTGCCGCGATCGCTCCACCCCATAAAAAATTCTTAGGCATTCGATAATTTTTCAATGAAATTCCTCCTCGTATATCTGTAACATTAACCAGTCAAAGGCTCTCTGACTGGCTAAACGTACCTGCTATTTTTGGTCAAAAGCTTCGAATAAGCGAATCAAATGTTCGCCGATTAAAATCTCGCTTTGTGCAGTCATTAATGTATCTTGCGCATGGCAAAATAAGGTAGAATAGCGTATTTGTTCGCCGGATGCCTCTAGCTGCAACGTATCCGTTTGCAATCCATGTGCGATCACTATTTCTTTACGTGCCGCTGCCACTTCTTCTTTTGCTTGAGTAAAATCCTTCGCCTCTAAGCTTTCTAACGAATGAACCAAGTGATCTCGTGCACTGCCGGCGTGAACTAAGATGTTCATAGACAGCTGGTTCAACTGGTCATTCTCCTCTAAAAATTTCGTCTCTTCCATAGGTGTCCTCCTGCTGATGACTAATCGTGCATCTTTTTTTATTGTACAGCTTCGGCTTCCGCTTCTTCCAAAGCCTCTTGTGCTTCTTGCTTAACTAATGAATTGTCGTAGGCCTTAAAGAATGGCAAAAAGACCAGCCAAGTAATAACGAAAATCACTGCACAAACAATGATCGCTCGCCAATCCTGTGTTGCTAAGTAGGAAGTGAAAGGATACGGCATATACCATAACAAGAAGGTACTAGACGGTACGTTGACCAAGCCCACTGACATTGTTACGTAGGCGATTGTTGGGACAATAATACTGTTGATCCACATCGGGACCATCAGGTAGGGATTAAAGGCGATCGGTGCACCAAAAACTAACGGTTCATTGATATTAAAGATTGAAGGAATAATTACCGCTTTTCCAATCGCCTTCAATTGCGCAGATTTACTTAACAACAGCATCATCACAGATAATGCTAATGTCGTTCCAATTCCACCCATTGAAGAAAAAGCATAACAGGTTTCCTGTGTTGCGATGTTTAAGGCCTGTCCGCCATTCGCTACCGCTTCAGCATTTGCTGCTAGTCCAGACATATAGACTGGATAGACGACTGGCATCATAACCCAGCCAGAAATTCCGAAGGTATACAGAAATACTGGGATAAAGACCGATAACACAAAGCCTGGGTACGATTGAACAATGCTAGCTAAAGGACTGAAAACCAATAGAACCACATCGAAGAAATCGATTTTGAATTGGAAAGTGATTAACCAGCCGACAAGCAAAATGAACGTAATCGGCAGTAAACTATTGAACCAGCCCACCACAAAGTCTGGAATTGGGGTGTCTTCATCGAAGAAAGAATATTTTACTGCAAAATTCATAACAAACCCGACGAATAAGCCTGTAATCATAGAGAGAAACATCCCCGTAGCACCAAATCGAGAAAGAATAAAGACGGCTTCTCCTTCTGCTGTCATCGTGGGGAACAAAAGCATCATGAATAATACCAATGAAGCTGCGCCAGAAATCAATTTCTGTCCGCCATAACCTTTTTTCTCCATTAGGTAATAAGGAATCAAAAAGGCCACGACTAATGCGTACATTCCAAAAGAGAAATTACTGATCATCGAAAAATCAGGCATTCCACTAAAAATGTTTTTTAGTAATGAAACGACTGTTACCAATGAACCGACGAAAACAAGTGGTAAGGCTACCATAATCGAATCCTGAATGGCTGAAATCCAAGGATTCTTCACTACCTTATTTACTTTCGGTGCAAAAGAATTCGTCATAAAATTCATGATTTTATCCATCAGCTAACCCTCCATTTTCAAGATTAAGTCCAGAGCTTTCTCTCCGTTTAGTGTTCCATAGACAGCCTGCGGAATCACCGCCGCTTGGACATTTTTGTCCTTTGTTTGTTCTTGGAGATCCTTCAGCATATAGGACAGATGTGGACCAATCAGCAAGTAATCGATTTCATTAATGCGATCGTCTAATTGAGACTCACTAGCGGCCTTGACCGTAACCTCCACTTTTCTTTTTTTCGCTGCTTTTCTGATCGCCGCTGCCATAAACCCGCTAGAAGCACCTGACCCGCATATTAACAAGATGTTTTTCATTTCCTTCACCACTTTCATTTATTTACATGCTCATTATAGGAAAATTAAATCTACTTCGACAAACTTACTTTTTTCCTAGAGCTGGGAAAAAGAAAAATGTTGCTGGGTAACGCGCAAAAAAAGGCTGGACTCTGTTTCGTCCAGCCTTTGCATTACTCATATAACTCTTGTAAATGTGTTTCTTGACGTTTCATTCGAATCCACTTGTCTATTTCAGTAATTACTAAGATCAGTAGACCCGCTAAAGTCGTGATCCCCCACTCAACAACACTCATTGGTGCTGTATGGAAGGCTTGCTGCATAAATGGCACATAGGTCAAAAGCAGCTGCAGCACGACCATAATTCCAATGATCAGGAATGCTGGCTTGTTGCTGAAAAATTCTTTTGACAAAGCAAATTTCGATGTACGAATGTTAAATAGATAAAAAATCTTGCTGACAACGATAATGTTGACCATCATGGTGCTGGCGGTAACTTGGTCTAAGCCTTGATCCAACAGCCAATCATGAGCCAAGATACTGATCAGCGCCATTAAGATTGAAACATATCCCATCTGGAAGATGTCATGCTTGTTCATTAAGCGGCTGCCTGTTTTTTGCGGCGGTCGTTCCATGATTTGATCCTCTGCCGGCTCAAAGATAAAGGCAAATTGGATCGTGATCGCTGAAACCATGTTGATCCATAAAAGCTGCGTCGCTTGAAGCGGCATGTCCTGCTGCATTAAAATCGTGAAGGCAATGATCAATCCCTCAGCAAAGGAGGTCGGTAATAAGAACAAGATACTCTTCTTGATATTATCGTAAATCCGTCGTCCTTCACGAATCGCGATAGACATTGTCGCGAAATGGTCGTTCGTCAGAATCATATCTGCCGAATCCTTTGCGACATCGGTCCCTTCGATCCCCATTGCTACACCGATATCGGCACGCTTTAATGCAGGAGCATCATTGACCCCGTCACCAGTCATGGCTGTGACTTTGTCTCTTGCTTGCAGTGCTTCAATGATTTCAAGTTTGTTTTTTGGTGTTGCCCGAGCAAATACTTGGTGGGAGAGTGCTGCAGCTTCTTTATCCTCTTGAGATAGCTTGTCCCATTCTTGGCCGGTAATTACTTGAATTTTTGATGCCAGCCCCAGTTTTTCACCGATTGTTTTCGCGGTCAAGGGATGGTCTCCTGTAATCATCTTCACTTCTACCCCAGCTTTACGCATATCCTTCAAGGATTCGATTACTTCTTCCCTTGGCGGGTCAATAATCCCTGCGAGTCCCAGCAAGGTAATTCCTTCAAAAAGAATGTCATGACTAACTTCTGTTAGTTCAGGGGGTACTTCCTTGTACCCTACCGCAACCACGCGTTTTCCTTGTTTAGAAAGCTCCTGCACCGTTTGAAGCCAATAGTCATCCTCTACTCTTGCCATTGGAAAAAGCTTATCTGGCGATCCTTTGATAAAAATCAATTGTTTCCCATTTTCGTCTTTGACTAATTTTCCCATGTAGCGGTAATCCGAATCAAAAGGCAGCATATCAACTTCTTTGTATTTTGATTCATATTTTTCACCAAAATATTTGTGATACAACGTTAAAAAGGAGCCGTCTGTTGGTTCCCCATTGATTGTCCAGCGTTTCTCTTCTTTATACAACAACGTGTCATTAGCCTGATAACCAGCTTCTAAAAATCGTTCAAGCTCGTCAGATGCAGTCACTTCACGCCCTTCTTCCATTATCTTTCCTTTTGGCTCATAACCATTTCCACTGACTTCATAATGATGAGCGGATAGAAAAATATCCTTCACGGTCATTTCATTTTTGGTCAAAGTACCGGTCTTATCCGTGGCGATCACATCGACTGATCCTAGTGTTTCGACAGCGGGTAATGATTTGACGATGGTGTGCTTATTCTTCGCCATATCACTGACTCCCATCGCTAAAATAACGGAAGTCGTCGCTGGCAGACCTTCAGGAATCGAACCAACAATCATTGTTACGATCGCTAAAGATAGAACAGTTAATGAGTAAGTTTCAAGTAAAAGACCTAAGCCGAAAAGCAATATGGCTGCCCCAATCACAACATAAGACACGCCTTTACCTAATCCATCAATTTGCTGCATCAAAGGCGATTTTCGCGCTTTTACTTGACCAACCTCTGTGGAAATCTGTCCAATTTGAGTATGCTCTGCGGTAGCCATAACCACGCCTAAGCCGCTTCCATTCGTCACCGAGGTGGAAGCGAAGGCACGATTAAACTGCTCGGCTAGAGGAACATCCATCTCTATTAGATCCTCTGCCGTTTTTTCAATGGAATCGGCCTCACCAGTCAACGAAGCCTCTTGAATACGCAGATTGTCGCTGTCGACAATACGTAAATCAGCCGGTACGCTATCGCCAGCCTCTAAGAAAACAACGTCACCTACTACTAATTCCTCTGTTGGAACATCCATTCGCTGACCATCACGGTAAACCGTCGCTTCCACCGCCAACATCTCTCTGATTTTTTCTAAAGCATCGGAGGCATTGGCTTCTTGATAGTAGCCGATCAATGCGTTGATTACGACAACCAGGCCAATAATAATCGCATCCGAATAATGTCCCATAACAATCGTTAACAGCGCCGCAATGATCAAAATATAGATGATCATATTATGAAATTGTCGGATAAATAGCCGCCACTTAGAAACCTTCTTTGTTTCCAGCTTATTGAGACCATTTCTTAATAACCGCTCTTGCGCTTCTTTCGTAGACAAGCCTTGTTCAAACTCTTCATTTGGATAGTCCTTCACTAAATTCTTGATACTCTGGTAATACTCTTCCTTCATTCGTTCTCTTCTCCTTATTTTTTGAATACGACAAAAAAGCACCTTGTTTTTCACAACGCACTGAAAAAAGCCTATTCTTTTTGACAATAAGGAATCTTCTGCTTAATTAACGACGTCTCACCGGCGTCAGGGTCCATGCGCCACTCACCTCCAATTTTTTTATTAATACAACTGTATCAAAGCGCTAAAATTTCGTCAATTTTATCGAATCGGTTTAAGAAAAAAGCAAAAACACTGCTTTGCTTTTTTCTATTCTCACTGAAATTTCCTAAACCAAATTTCGTAAAGTTTTTAGTAATGTTTTAAAACGCTCATCTGTCAGTAACGACTGAAATTCTTCCGAGTGCTCAATTAAATCGGCCATTCCCTTAGCAATAAACGCAGGGGAGACAGAAGGATCTTTTAGCTCAAGTTTATCAAAAAGCAAATCATCCAAGTTTTCATTCAAGGCAAAGACCTTCTTTAACGCCGGAATAAATTGTTCTAACTCGATTAGCGCCGCTTGGGTATCTCCTTGTATAGCCGAAATCTCAGCCTTAGATAAATAATAATTTGCATTTAATCCACTGATTCTGTCCATATGAAGCAACTTATCAAGTTCAATGCCGGTTTCTAGTATGGCCTTGGCTTTATCATATTGTTTATAATTTCTTGCGATTTTTACTAAATTATAAAGGTGCAGACTGATATCCCTTACTTGGTGGAATATGCACATCTGACTTAACTTTAAGGATTCCTCAAATTCTTTCTTTCTAAAAAGAATGTTGGTTTTCATCATTCGTGTGTCATAATCCGTATTCGGTAATTCTTCAATCACCTGTTCAGCTTTATCGAGCTCATCATTCATCATGTATAGCCCTGCTAATACGTGAAGGGACGCGTGTCGGAGTTCGAGGTTCTCTGAAGAACGGAGTGCTTCAAAAAGACGAATAGCAGCAGTTAACTGCTGATTTGCTAACTCTTCATCGGAAGAAGCGCCTAAATAGAACATATACAGCGAAGCCAAACGAAATTTTAAGCCATCATCGTTCGGATACTCTCGCAGCAAAGATTGACAAAATATCATCGCTTCTTGACTATTCCCCGTCTCAAAAATAGACCGAGCGTCCTTTTCAAATCGAGCTACTTCGCTTTCACTTAGGTTTCCTTTGAAATTTACCAGTCGATCTACGTTTGTTTTTAATAGTCTTGCCAAAGGACTTAGCAATGAAATATCTGGATAGGTACTGTCTGTTTCCCATTTTGAAACAGCGGCTGTCGATACTCCTAGTGTAGCAGCGACCTGCTCTTGAGTCATTCCTTGAGCTTTCCTAAGCTTCTGTATTGTTTTGCCCATCAACAATGCCATCGAAATCACTCCTCTCTTTTCACTCTTAGTGTACCATTATCAGGTAATGATTATAATGGAGTGCTTGTTAAACTATTTGGTGTTTTTGTTAACCATTGAGACTATAAAAAAAGCATAACGATCCAGCTAGGAAACGTTATACTTTTATAAATTATACAGTTGCTAAATACTCAGAGAACTTACTCAAGCCAGCTATTAACTCCTCCGTACTGCAGCCATAACCGATTCGAACACAAGATTCAAACTCAAAACAATCCCCTGGAGTAAATAGCAAGCCATAATTGTTGATTAAATCAAGACAGAGTTCTCTGCTTGAACGATCGAAATCATAATAAAGCAATGTGACCGTTCCCGCTTGAGGTTTGACGTATGTGATATGAGGTTCCTTCGCTACCCATTCATCTAAAATTTTCAGATTTTCTCGAATGATCTGCTGATTTCTCGCTAAAATCTTATCCTTAGTCTCCAAAGCAATCGCCGCTAACTCTTCATCAATCATTCCGCAGCTGATTGTATTGTGGTCACGATGAAGCAAACATTGCTCCATCGCTTCTTTATTTTTCGTTGCGATCCAGCCCAAGCGCAGACCGGCTAAAGACCACACCTTAGACATGCTGCTAACACTGATTCCTTTGTCATACAAATCAGCGATCGATGGACTTTCCACCTCAGCCTGAGTCAATCCGCGATATGTCTCATCTGAGAGAATATAGGCATCCGCTTCTTTGGCGATCGCAACAAGTTCTTCCAGCATTTCCTGATCCATTAAAGAACCGGAAGGATTGTTCGGATTATTTATAATGATCAGCTTTGTTTTTTGACTGACTAAACTTCTAACTTCCTCTATATCCGGTAAAAAATTATTTTCTGGTGTCAACACATGCTGCTTCACAGTTGCATGAAAAGACTCTGGTATCGAGTATAGTTGTTGATACGTCGGTAAAACAGCGACCACCTCATCCTCTGGCTCGACCAGTGAATAAAGGACTAGATGATTTGCTCCAATCGCACCATGCGTCGTTGTGATGTCCTCTTCTTGAATCGTTTGATACAGTGAAGCGATCCCTTGCTTGAAATGTGGATTGCCGAAAATATGCCCATAAGTCAAACGCTTTTGTGTCAGTTCATTCAACGCTTCTTGTTTATCCAATCCGGCGATTTCAAACAATTCATCCATACTGATCGAGTCAACGCAGGTTTCTCCTGTATTATAGATCGCTTTATCCTCGTGCTCATTCATCCAGAGTTCTACTTTAAATGGTGCTATTTTCATTTGATTGCTCCTCTCTACACTCATTGAATTATTTGTTTGTGAATAGTTTCCATTAATTATAGTTGAAGAGCCTTCGTGTAGCTAGAGCGATTTATACTTAATTACTATTACATGACAAAAACGGTACGGAATCAAGAGTCGTTGATTGCGTACCGTTTTAATTCTATTTCCCGCTAAAGATTTTTATCGCTCGAACATAATCTTCTTTCAGTGCTTTTGTTGTTACGTTGAGACAGTCTTCCAAGAAATACTCTTGCGATTCCTCCTTCAAGTAGTCCTTCAGCGCGGCAGCTCCCGCCTGATTGGCATAGGTATAGTAATTAATCTTCGCGATCCCGTTTGCAATCGCTGTTTGATAATCTTCAGCAGCGATGCCTGAACCGCCATGCATGACTAACGGAATACTGACTTCCTCATAGATTTCTTTTACACGATCCAAATCCAGTCTCGGCTCTTTCAAGTAAATTCCGTGAACCGTCCCGAATGCTATCGCTAAGCAATCAATACCTGTCGCATCGACAAAGGTTTTTGCCTGATTGGGATCTGTATAGATATCCTTGTCCCCGATTTGATCATCATCTGGTGCGCGTCCTTCCCCACCACCTAAAGAAGAAGTAAAGACATGCCCCAACTCAGCCTCCACACTGACACCCAAACTATGAGCGACTTTCACGATTTCTTTTGTCCGTGTGATGTTTTCCTCAAAAGGCAGATCAGAAGCGTCGATCATCACTGAGGTAAAGCCAAGTTTCATCGCCTGAAGGATCACATCGAAGCTTTTCCCATGATCTAAATGAACGACTACTGGAACACTGCTTTGTTTAGCATATTGGAGCATAATTGGGCCGATTTCTTCTAATGAAATCAAAGAGCCATGTCCCTCTGCATGCTGCAAGATAACTGGCATTTCCGCCTCTTCTGCAGCCTGAATAGCTGCTCGTACCATTTCCAAGTTTGGCACATTAAATGCGGCAATCGCTTGCTTTTCTTCGCGCGCGTTTTCCAAGACCTCTTTTAAATTTGCTAACATGCAACCTCCTCCTTCAATTGATTGACTTCAACAACGATGTTGCTCGCTAAGGAACGCATCGTTTTGTATGCCGTGCTGTCTCTATTGATGAAATTAGGAATCAGCCAAATGTCGCGCGTTTCTTGCTGGACTGTCAATACGACCTTGATCCGGCCCAATTTCTGGATCTTTTTCTTTACTGTCCTTTCCGTTTTTTCTTCTATGACCTGACAATTTTTGATGGACGAAAACGGATAAATTTCTGGTTTTAATTTTTCTTTCGTATATTTTTTATGATTGGGCAAACAAATCTTTTGATTCTTATCATCAAAGAAAATCAATTGATTGATTTTTCTAGAAATTTCAAATGTCGGAGTAGTCGTTTCCTTTGTTGAGCCTTCGAGAAGTGCTAAAAGCTCGTCTTTATTCTTGGTTTTGATCGTTTGAGTAAAATTAACGCTGACTTTTTCATAACAGCCTTTGCAAACATAGCCATCCGCACATTTGAACTTAATCAGTTTTAATGGCCCGCCGCAGATCAAGCACTCTTTCATTCTTCGTCACCTCTCAAATTTATTAATAGCTCAGTCAGTTTTAAATACTTTTTATATCGTTGATTGTACTTAACAATAAGTTCCGGGTCAGGCTGGATTAGTTGAGCAGCATTGATTGGAAAAGTAATCTTTCCTTCTACGCCAATAATCGCTAAAATCGCTGCCCCGTGGACCGCCTCCTGTGAGGTCAACACACGCCTGATTGGATAACCTAGAACATTAGCAAAAATTTTTATCCATATTTCACTTTTTGCACCACCGCCGACAATCGTGAAATACGCTGGCTGTTGCTCGTTTTTCATAGCATCGAACAATTGTCGAATACCAAAAGCCAAGCCTTCCAATACAGCTAAATACATTTCAGCTCTGCCTGTATCCAGTCCCAAACCTATAAACGCCCCTTTTAAATCCGGTTCAGCAAAGAGGGTTTTCTCGCCGTTCATATGCGGAGAAAAGAAAACCTCATTCTCCCCCAATAAGGTTAAGGAAATTTTTTCCTGTTCTTCGGCGTAGTTATCTGTTTGTAAAATATCCTCCAACCACCAGCTGTTAATTTTTGCCCCCGCCTGGACAGTCCCTTGGGTAATGATGGAATCATCCGCTTCAGTAATTTTGGCTACAACGTTTTTTCCTTTAGATTTGAGCTGGTGCTGGCTGTTGGGAATTACCAGCACCCCTGAGGTTCCTAAAGAAATCAACGGCTGCATACTCTCAAAGCTACCAGAAACTAAAGCCGACGCGACATTATCTCCCGTTCCTGAAACAACTGGAATAGGCTTTGTGATATTCAACTGATGACATATTTCTTCAGTCAATCCTCCAACAACTGCTGAAGCGGGCCGAATCGCTGGAAATAGCTGTTTATCTAGTCTAAACAAGGTTTGGACTTCTTCCGACCAATCATCACTGTTCAAATCATATAAAGAAGAGGTCGATGCGTCACAATAATCGGTGGAAGCAACCCCAGTCAATTTTAATTTCACATAATCTTTAGCAATCAAAAACTGGTTAATCTTTCCAAAAGTTTCCGGTTCATGCTCTCTCACCCACAACAAGCTTGTTAATGGGCTGCCGGTGGAAACAATTTTTGCGATATGTGCACTCTTCTCATTGCTTTTTAGACGCTGTTTTATTATCGGAAGACTTTCTTTGGTTCGATTATCGTTCCACATAATGGCTGGTCGGACAGAAAAACCGTGTTTGTCTACAAACACGGTCGTGTGCATCTGCCCAGTAATCCCAATTCCCTTGACCGTTTCCGCAGGGATTTGTTGAAATAATTCTTGTAACCCATTGATGGTGATTTCTACCCATGTATCAGGCTCAATCTCCGTCCAGCCCTTTTTTGGAATCAGATAATCATAGACATATTGTTTTTCAAAAATTGTTTCTAACTGGTTAGTGACTGCGGCCACCTTGATGGATGTGGTCCCGATATCTAGTCCAATATAGACAGATGCACTCATTTTTCTTCCTACTTTCTTCTAATCAAAGGTAATAATGGTCTTCAATGTGTCCGGGCGCAGCGCATATTCAAAGGCATCTACGGCATCAGTATAATCAAACGTCCTCGCTAATAACGGAGTAACATCGACAATCCCTTTTGCAATCAACTGAACGGAACGATAAAAGGTTGGAACTTTTGGACTAACTGTCCCGGTAATTAATTTTTCATAGGAATGGACGATTCCCATATCCGTCGGTACAGGTTCATTGGGATGCAGCGAACTAAACATAAAGGTTTGACCACCTGTTGCGGTTAAGTCCATCGCTTGTTTCGCAATTTGCGGAAGCGCGGTAGTATTAAAAACAACTTCGGCTCCGCGACCATCTGTTTGTTCTTTGACAAAAGCTACTGCGTCAACTTTTGTTGGATCAAAGGTCACATCCGCACCCAATTCTTCCGCAAGTTTTCTGCGTTCTTCATTGGGTTCGCTGAGAATCACTCGAGTACCAGATAATTTTGCTAAAATAACATGGAACAGGCCCATGACACCGCCGCCGATTATGACAACATCTTGACCAAACATCAACTGAGCACGTTCCACACTGTTTACTACACATGCAAGTGGTTCAGTAAACGCACTATGTGTGAAAGGAACCTCCTTGGGGTATTTATAAAGATCCCGACTTTTTACTGCGATATATTGTGACATCCCAAGAAAGCCGGAAATACCGTCAGGATTTTGAAAAGTCGTTGATTTAGCGACTTCAATACATAGATTCTCACGACCCGTTTTACAATAATGACATTCTCCGCAAGCCGGAATAATATATTTCACTACATGATCCCCGACATCAAAATGTTCAGGATTCACTTCGCTGCCGATTTCTACCACTTCGCCGCTAAATTCATGACCGCCAATTCTAGGATACGTATAGTTCATATCTCCTAAATAATCACGTAGGTCATTGGTACAAAGGCCATTTGCTCTGACTTGCATCAACACTTCATCTTTTTCAATCTCAGGCATCGACAGTTCTTGAATCTCTAACTGCTTGACTCCTGTTTCAACAATTGCTTTCATTCTTTCGCCCCTAACCTAAAATTCCAAAGAATCCAGTAACAATTCCGACTACGACAATCAGACCAATGATCTTTAAGGAAGACCAGCCGCGTTTCATTAACCAATAAATCAGCATTGTGAAAGCAAAGGGTAAGATATTCGGCATTACTGCATCCAGAAACTGTTCCTGAACCTTAAAGGTCGTAGTTGAGCTGACGATTTTTAACGCTACATGGATTTTTACATAGCTGGAGATCAAGCCGCCCATTACCATACACCCCATGATTTCAGCGCCGCGCAGAACTTTGTTTAGCAGTCCTTTCTCAAGGAAATCCATGACGGCATCTGCCCCGGCTCGATAGCCAAACATGAAATTGGCGTAACTCATTCCCCAAGCAATTGCGATAATCGCTACAGCATAAATAATCGAACCCCAAATGGTCCCCTTCAACGTCAAATCGATACAGATTGCCAATAAAATAGGAATCAATACCCCTTGGAATATCGTATCACCGATTCCTGATAAGGGACCCATCAAGGAAGTTTTCAAACTTGTAATAAATTCACTGGGAATCGCCACTCCTTTGGCCTTTTGTTCTTCCAAAGCGATGATCATGCCGATAATACATGAACCGAACTCAATATGAACATTAAAGAATTCGATCTCGCGTTTCATCATTTCCTTCTTCTTTTCTGGATCATCGTTGTGCAGTCGTTTAGAGATAGGAACGAAAACATGGGCAACAGCTTGTCCCATCATCCGTTCATAGTTGTAGCAGGTTTGTGGTAAATTTTCCCAAATCAGCCAAGAACGGAACAGATCTTTTTTACGAATCAAACTTCCCTCTGCCTCTTTACTCATAGATTTCATCCTCCTCTGAATCAGATTTATTGCCTGTCGCTTGTACATAGATCAATGCGGTTAATCCTGCGATTACACCCAATGGTAATAAGTCCAGACCAGAATAAGTAGCCAAAACAAACCCTAAGAATAAGAAGACCCGCGCTTCTCCTTTAAAAATATATTGCAAAGTAATAGCCACCCCTAAAGCCGGCATCATTCCACCAATAACGGTGAAAATTGTCAACGCGGTGCCACTTAACGCTTCAATGAACCCAGAAATATAACTTGCGCCGAAATAAGCGGCTAGGCCACATGGAATAATCGTAATGACCGCCGTTAGAAGCTGCGGAAACAGAACATTGGCTCGCCAAATCTTATGGTACTCACCTTTTTCGATA
>OKVX01000594.1_pt1 | contig 17964 bp, 16 predicted proteins | sample 1606941 | NCBI WGS metagenome assembly OKVX01 (sample SAMN03281016, study PRJEB24777) | human gut metagenome | isolation source: fecal sample PR161 from 1 month old female Malay infant, caesarean... | reverse complement strand
AACGCGGTGTCATCTTCACCATGGATCACTTTACCGGCAAAGTGCAAAATCCAGTCGCTCAGACGGGTTTCAATTTTGTCGCCAAGACCCGGCGTTTCATGATGTTCCGTCACGCGGGTGCCCAGCACGGTGCCGGAAAAATCGCTGCCCACGAGCAGCTGAATGGCGCCGGAATAGCCGTCAGGCGCGGTCGCTTCCATCACCGCGCCGACCGGTTTATCCCCTTTGCGGGCGATAAAGAGGCGGTGCGGGCCTTTCCCAAGCTGCGGCGCGTCCACCACAAAGCAGCTTTTTTGCAGGTCATTATCGTAGAAATCGGACGGGATCACCTGATCGAACAGCGCCTTTTGCTGCTTCGAGGCCTGTTCTTCGATGGTCGTTTTGGTCAACGCATTAACCAGTGCCGTCAGCCCCGTCAGGACCGCGGCGAAGACAGCCAGCGTGACGCCGTGTTTTTGCATCGTTTTTAACATGGCGAAACCCTTAGCGATGGCCGTACACGCGCGGACGCGTGTAATAGTCGATGAGCGGAACGGTAATATTGGCGAGCAGGACGGCAAAGGCCACGCCGTCCGGGTAGCCGCCGAAGCTGCGGATGAGCCAGACCAGCAGGCCAGCCAGCGCGCCGAAGATCAGGCGTCCGCGGTTAGTCGTTGAGGCCGTCACCGGATCCGTCAGGATAAAGAAGGCACCCAGCATGGTCGCGCCGGAGAGCAGGTGCATCTGCGGGCTGGCCAGCGATTCAGGAGCGAATACCCAGCCCAGCGTGGCGCAGACCGCCAGCGTCACGAGGAAGCTGACCGGAATATGCCAGCGGATGGCCTTCTGCTGCAACAGGAACAGGCCGCCTAGCAGATACGCCAGGTTGACCCACTGCCAGCCGGCTCCTGCCAGCACGCCGCTGTAGATGGCCGATTTCATAATTTGCTCAACGCTGTGCCCGGCATGCAGGGACGTTTTAAACGTATCGAGCGGCGTCGCCTGGCTGATACCGTCCACGCCCATACGCAGCGCGTTCATATCCGCACCGAGTGCGGTATGGCCGGTGAAGATCACGTGCAGAGCATCCATGAAGCCCGGAACCGCGGCCGCAATCTCGTGCGGGGGCAGCCAGCTGGTCATCTGTACCGGGAAGGAGATCAGCAGCACCACGTAGCCAATCATTGCCGGGTTAAACGGGTTATGACCGAGGCCGCCATACAGCTGTTTGGCAATAATCACTGCAAACACGGTGCCGAGCACCACCATCCACCACGGGGCAAACGGCGGAATACTGATCGCCAGCAGCAGGCCGGTGAGTAGCGCGGAGTTATCGGCCAGAATGCGGGAGACCGCCTCCTTGCGCAACTTAAGCACAAGGGCTTCCGCCGCTAAGGCGCTGGTACAGCCCAGGATTATCTGGAACAGGGTTCCCCAGCCGAAAAACCAGCACTGAACGGCAATGCCCGGCAGCGCCGCCAGGCAGACCAGCATCATGATGCGCGATGTCTGGCGCTGATTGTGGGTGTAGGGGGAGCTTGCGATTCTGAAAACCATTTAATCCTCGTTAACTGCTTGCTGTGCGGCTTTCTTTGCCTGAACGCGCGCAATGGCGGCGGCGACGGCGGCCTTGCGCGGGTCATCGTTGGCGGCCTGCGGCTGCTCTTCCTGCTGCGCCGCCTTACGGGCTTTGGCGCGGGCAATCGCCGCTTCAACGGCGGCTTTACGTGGGTCGACCGGTGCTTCAGGTTCTGCGGCTGGCGCCTGCTGCGCTGCTCTGCGCGCTTTGGCGCGGGCAATCGCCGCTTCAACGGCCGCTTTGCGAGGGTCGACCGCTTCCTGCTCAACCACCACGCTTCGCTCACCGGCTTTGCGGGCTTTGGCGCGGGCTATCGCCGCCTCAACGGCGGCTTTACGCGGGTCGATCTCCGCCTCTGCCTGGACCGTTTGCGCTTTTTCAGCCTGACGGGCGCGTGCCTGAGCTTTACGCGCTTCACGCGCCGCAATGGCTTCGCTGTTGTCCGGCTTCTCGCCAGCCGGGATCACCACTGGCTGCGCCGCGGTGGCTTTTTTCTCGCGAACGCGCGCCAGAGCAGCGTTAATCGCATCCTGATCTTTCTCGCCAGGCTGAACGGCGGCCTGCTTATGGCGCTCCTGACGGGCGATTTTTTCGCGTTCCAGTCGCGCCTGGCGCGCTTCAAAGCGCGCTTTGGCTTCTGCGGCGCGCTTTTCTTCCATGGAGATGGCATAAATTTCAGCCTTCTCCTGGCGGAAATACTGCACCAGAGGAATGTTGCTAGGGCAGACCCAGGCGCAGGCACCGCATTCGATGCAGTCGGCCAGGTTATGGGCTTTCGCCTTGTCGTGCAGTTGGCCTTTGCTGTACCAGTACAGCTGCTGCGGGAGCAGATCCGCCGGGCAGGCGTCGGCGCAGGCGCTGCAGCGAATACAGCCTTTCTCTTCCTGCTCTTCACCCATCTCGGTCGGGGAAGGCGCGAGCAGGCAGTTGGTGATTTTAACCACCGGCACATCGAGCCACGGCAGGGTAAAGCCCATCAGGGGGCCGCCCATGATCACCATCTGATCGCTGCCCGGGCAAAAGTCAGCCTGCTCCAGCAGGTGACGCACCGGTGTACCCAGACGTGCCCAGACGTTGCCCGGACGAGAGACCGCTTCCCCGGTCAGCGTCACCACGCGCTCGGTCAGCGGCTCGCCGTCGATCACCGCGCGCTTCACGGCGTACGCGGTGCCCACGTTCTGCATCAGCACGCCGATATCCGAAGAGCGTCCGCCGTGCGGGACCTGCTTGCCGGTGAGGATCTGTGTCAGCTGTTTAGCACCGCCAGAGGGGTACTTGGTCGGAATGACGCGCAGGCTGATATCATGGCTACCGGCCAGCACGGCGCGCAGCATCGAGATAGCCTGCGGTTTATTGTCTTCGATACCAATCAGCACTTCCCGCGGCTGCAGAATGTGCGCAAGGATGCGGATGCCTTCCACCACCTGGGCGGCGCAATCCTGCATCAGACGATCGTCGGCGGTGATGTACGGTTCGCATTCGGCGGCGTTGATAATCAGCGTCTGAATGTTATCGCCACCGCCGCGCAGCTTGACGCCGGTCGGGAAGCCCGCGCCGCCAAGCCCGGCCACGCCGAACTGATGAATGCGCTCGATGAGCGCTTCGCGGCTCTGGCTGCGGTAGTCGCTCCAGCCGTCACGGTCAATCCAGCGGTCTTCGCCGTCGGCTTCTATAATCACGCTCAGTTCCGACAGCGCGGACGGATGCGCCACCGTATGCGGCGCAATGGCGACCACCTTACCGGAGGTGGGGGCGTGCACCGGCAGCATACGTCCGCGACCAAAGGTCAGCGGCTGACCGCGAAGGACGGTATCGCCTTCTTTCACGCACAGCTCGCCCTCAGCGCCAATATGCTGCTTGAGCGGCATGACGTAACGCGTCGCCAGCGGAATTTGACGCAGCGGCGTGCCGTTGGACTGGGTTTTCATCTCTGGCGGATGGATACCGCCGTCAAAGTCCCAGATCTTCTCTTTTCTGAAAGCAGAAAATAACTTAAGCATGTTGTTCCACAGGAATATTGCGAACCGGAATGGTTTGAAGATCCCACTTCCAGCTTTCGGTAGTCGTTTCAACCGGGCGCAGCTCTATACATTGCGTCGGGCAGGGGGCCACGCAAAGGTTACAGCCGGTGCAAAGATCCGCCACAACGGTGTGCATGGCGCGCGTTGCGCCAACAATGGCGTCGACCGGACAGGCCTGAATACATTTGGTGCAGCCGATGCAGTTTGCTTCGTCGATCACCGCGAGGGCACGGACCGGCTCCTGGACTTCCGCATCGCCATCAACGGGCTGCGGATCGACGTTAAGCAGGGCGGCAATTTTCAGCATCACCGCTTCGCCGCCGGGCGCACAGCGGTTAATTTTTTCACCCTGAATGCCTACCGCTTCAGCGTAAGGGCGGCAGCCCGGGTAGCCGCACTGTCCACACTGACTTTGCGGTAAAAGCTCATCAATTTTTTCAACAACAGGATCGTCCTCTACCGCGAAACGGCGGGAGGCGTAGCCCAGGATAAGGCCAAACACCAACCCCAGGACGCTGATAGAGGCGATGGCAATCCAGATAGCATTCATTACAACTTCACCAGACCACTAAAGCCCATAAAGGCCAGAGACATTAAACCCGCGGTCACCAGCGCAATGGCATTACCGCGAAATGGCGCAGGGATATCCGCTGCTGCCAGACGTTCGCGAATCGACGCGAACAGCACCATAACAAATGAGAAACCGACAGCGGCGGAGAAGCCGTACAGCGCCGACTGCATGAAGTTATGGCCAAGGTTGATGTTCAGCAGCGCCACGCCAAGCACCGCACAGTTGGTGGTGATCAGCGGCAGGAAGATACCCAGCAGGCGATAGAGCGCCGGGCTGGTTTTACGCACCACCATTTCGGTAAATTGCACCACCACCGCAATGACCAGAATAAACGCCAGCGTGCGGAGATAGATTAACCCCAGCGGGATGAGGATCCAGGTGTCAATCAACCACGCGCAGATGGACGCCAGCGTCATGACGAAGGTCGTCGCCAGCCCCATGCCCATCGCCGTTTCCAGCTTTTTGGACACGCCCATAAACGGGCACAGGCCAAGGAACTTCACCAGAACGAAGTTGTTAACCAGCACGGTGCCGACAAAGAGCAGTAAGTAATCGGTCATTATTTAGCCTGAAATAAAAAAGCCGCCTATTATCGGACAAACCCAGGCAGGCGACAACAGGTTATCTGTAGGGTTATTACGGGTTCACGAAGGTGTTTTTCACCCGCGTCGAACGCTTGAAGTAGGGCACCAGCAGCGCCGCGGCCAGTAACGGGAAAAGCAGCTGACGAACGGCCAGCGCGTCTGAAACGGGCGAAAAAGCAAACGCCTTCACCGCCAGCAGGACCGAAACCAGCAGCCAGATAATGTAGTGCTTAGGCACATTCTTACGGCGCTTAAAGAAGGCGATGGTCAGCCACAGCGTGTAGTACCACATCCCGATCGCGAAAACGAACGACACAAACCACAAACCACAAAGCAATATTAAGCACGCTTTGCGACAACAGGGTCTGAATGGCGTGAGGGGTAATCAGTGCGGTGGTATAAAGCAGAAGCGCAAGTGATGCGCTTAATAAGGCAACCAGCAGCCATGCCAGTGGGGCGATTAACCAGCCTCCAATGCGTTCTCCAGGCGTTGCGGTCATGAACTCTCCCATAATCTGCGCGAAATGTTGTACAGCCAGTTGGCAGGGCGGAGAGTATATAACATTTCGCGCGGATGGCTACTTTCTTATAAAACGTAACGCCATACTGACTTTGGCACTTCGCCGACGTTGAACAAACGGCCACCGGAGACCAGCTCCGCACGGCGATGGTCAGCGGCGCGATACATATTAATGATTTCCTGATTATCCGACAGGGTGTAGTTCAGATGGTCAAACAGTTTTTCCAGGCTCTCAAGCGAATTGATCTTGCGAAATTTTAATAAATAGTCCTGAACTGTCATATTAATAATTTTCCATATAAAAGTGAGTAATACCAGTTAAGGTAATTCGGTCGAATAATAAACGGATTAATACAGACGTAAACAGCCCACTCAGATAACGCGACGAAATTAGGAGTTTTCTTTGCTGAAATTCAGGCACCGAAGGTGATGCCTGGAAGAGAAGGTTAACCGCGTTCACCAGGGCTGGCAATACGAAACTGACACATTATGTCACTCTTTAAAGCAGCAACCGGTTACTTAGGATGGGTGACGGCAGCAGGCTCCGGCGGCTGGTAGTTATCAATATGGCTGGCTACGCCGAGCAAAATGACCGAAACCCCAAGAACAATCCATCCCGCTAATTCAATGATTCGATTAATAATTGATGCCATGATTCACTGTTGTAATTTATCCATAAATACAGGTCGCAAATGTTACAGCGCTGTTTCTCTGACGGCAAGCGCTTTGGGAACGATTCCCTTAAACAAAATCAGAAGGTTAATACTATGTAACAAAAATAGCCAGTACAGCCTGCTATTTTAAGCGCCATGGCTCATTATTAATGAGGACAATGCCAGAAAGGCCAGTATGAAATAAGAAATGCAAAAAGAGGACAACACGATGAGTGATAACATCCGCGTCGGGCTTATAGGCTACGGGTACGCAAGCAAAACGTTTCATGCGCCTCTGATAGCCGGAACGCCGGGAATGGCGCTGGCGGCGGTATCCAGCAGCGACGCCGCCAAAGTCCACGCTGACTGGCCCGCATTGCCGGTTGTCTCCGAGCCTAAACACCTTTTCAACGATCCGAATATCGATTTAATTGTTATTCCCACCCCGAACGACACGCACTTCCCGCTTGCGAAAGCCGCGCTGGAAGCCGGGAAGCACGTCGTAGTTGACAAACCCTTCACCGTGACGTTGTCACAGGCGCGTGAGCTGGAGGCGCTGGCAAAAAGTCTGGGCAGAGTGCTGTCCGTTTTCCATAACCGCCGGTGGGACAGCGACTTCCTGACGGTTAAAACGCTTCTCGGGGAAGGCACGTTAGGAGAGATCGTTTTTTTTGAATCGCATTTTGACCGTTTCCGTCCGCAGGTGAGAAACCGCTGGCGCGAGCAGGCCGGTCCGGGCAGCGGCATCTGGTACGATTTAGCCCCGCATCTGCTGGACCAGGCCGTGAATCTGTTTGGGCTGCCGGTGAGCATGACGGTCGATCTGGCTCAGCTCAGGCCCGGGGCGCAGACAACCGATTACTTCCACGCGGTGTTGAGTTACCCGCAGCGGCGGATTGTGCTGCACGGCACGATGGTCGCGGCCGCGGAATCTGCCCGCTATATTATCCACGGCACGCGCGGGAGCTACGTGAAGTTTGGCCTCGATCCGCAGGAAGATCGCCTCAAAAACGGTGAACGTCTGCCGCAGGAAGACTGGGGCTATGATATGCGCGACGGTGTCGTGACGCGGACGGAAGGTGACGAGCTGGTTGAGGAAACCCTGTTAACGATCCCGGGTAACTATCCGGCTTATTATGCTGCCATCCGCGATGCGCTTAACGGAACGGGGGAGAACCCGGTTCCGGCGAGCCAGGCGATACAGATTATGGAGCTGATTGAGCTGGGGATCGAATCTGCCAAACATCGCGCCACGCTCTGTCTGGCATAAGTTTTAAATGCTTTTGTATGCCGGGTAAGGCGTAGAAGCCACCCGGCAAAGGGTTTACGCGGTTGCCACCTTATCCCGCAGCGCCTGCTTCTCCGCAGGCGTCAGGAAGGCGATCTCCAGCCCGTTGATCTGCGCCTGGCGGATCTGCTCGCGGCTCAGGCCCGCCTGCGGTGCGGCGATGTTGTACTCGTGGATGATATCCACGCCCTGAACCGCCGGATCGTCCGTGTTCAGTGAGGCCAGCACGCCGTGCTCGAGGAACGTTTTCAGCGGGTGCTGCGCCAGCGTTGCCACGGTGCTGGTCTGAATGTTGGACGTCAGGCACGACTCAATGCCGATGCGCTGCTCCGCCAGGAAATCCATCAGCGCGCGGTCTTCAACCGCCTTCACGCCGTGGCCGATACGCTCGGCGCCCAGCTCGCGGATGGCCTGCCAGATGCTTTCCGGGCCAGCCGCTTCACCCGCATGGACGGTAATGTGCCAGCCGGCATCGCGCGCGCGGTTGAAGTGGGAGAGGAACAGGCTGCCGGGGAAGCCCAGCTCGTCGCCAGCAAGGTCGACGGCGGTGATGGCATCGCGGTGCGCCAGCAGCGCTTCCAGCTCCTGCAGGCAGGCGGCTTCGCCGAACGTGCGGCTCATAATGCCGATCAGGCGGGCCTGAACGTCGAAGATTTTACACCCTTCACGGACGCCTTCAATGACGGCCTCCACCACGCCTGCAACGGGCAGGCTGTGGGTCATCGCCATATAGCCTGGCGAGAAGCGCAGCTCAACGTAGTGCAGGCCGTTGCGGGCCGCGTCTTCAATGTTCTCAAACGCCACGCGGCGGCAGGCATCCAGCGACGCCAGCATCTTCACGCCCCAGTCGAGTTTGCTCAGGAAACTGACCAGGTCCGGTTCATTGGAGGTGACCTGTACGTGTGGGATCAACGACTCAAGCGTCTGAGCGGGAAGCGTTAAGTTGAACTGGCGGCCAAGATCGAGGATGGTTTGGGCACGAATGTTACCGTCAAGGTGACGATGAATATCAGTTAAGGGCAGGCGTGTATCAATCATGGTCGCACTCTTTTCGGGTTAAAGTGCGCCATATTATAAAAACAAAACGGGGTAAAAAGCTATTTGCGCAAGGGAATATTCCGTTGCGCAAACAAATTACAGGAGCGTGTTGATCCCGGCGATGAGGCGCTGCACCCCTTGTTCCAGCTTGCTGCGTGGGCAACCGGCGTTAAGGCGCACGAAGCCGTTACCCTCGTTTCCGTACGTGTATCCCGGCATGATGGCGACTTTTTGCTGCGCGATCAGCACTTTTTGCAGTGCCCTGTCGTCAATGTTCAGCGGGCGCAGGTCAATCCAGGCCAGATAGGTTGCTTCCGGCGGCTGCCAGTTCAGTTTCGGAAAAGCACTGTTTAATTCCTGTGCGATATACAACAGATTCTCTTCCAGATAACGACGCAAGGCATCAAGCCACGGCTCTCCCTGCTGATAGGCGGCGATATGGGCCGTCAGCGCCAGCACGGAAGGGGAAGAGAGCCCATCCCGTCCTTTTAGCGCGCTGAGATAGCCGTTACGGCTCTCTTCATCGCCGATCAGGCCGTATGCGCCTGTTAGTGCCGGAATATTAAAGCTTTTCGAGCCGGAGGTGAGAAGCGCCCATTTGCCGCGCGCTACCGCATTCCACGGGGTGTGGCGATGCGCCCCCCAGACCATGTCCATATGAATTTCATCGCTGATAACCGCCACGTCATAGCGCTCACAGAGTTCCGCCATCTGCGTCAATTCATCCCGCGTCCAGACCTTGCCGGTCGGGTTCTGCGGGCTGCACAGCAGCAGAATTTTGTTTTCCGGTTTCGCCAGGGCCGCTTCAAGCGCCGCCATATTGCCCTGCCAGCCAGTCGCCTGCTTTTCCATCTCAACAGCCACTACCTGACGCGCATTGCCTCCAATGGAGTTGTAAAATGCATCGTACGCCGGGGTGTGAACCACCACGCCGTCACCGGGCTTTGACCAGAGGCGGATCAGCTCTGACACCATGTAGATGACGGAAGGGCCATAAACGATGGTTTCTTTATCAATGCGGCTGTTAAAGCGCTGCCGAAACCAGTGCTCAACAGCGGCAAGAAACTCGTCGTTTTTCCAGCGGCTGTAGCCCAGCACGCCGTGGTTGATGCGCTGATGCAGCGCGTCGGTAATGCAGGGGGCGGTGGCGAAGTCCATATCCGAGATGGTGAAGGGCAGCAGATCCGCCGCGCCAAAGCGGTCGGCGACGTAGTCCCACTGCGTACACCAGGTGCCGTGACGATCCACGACGGTAGAAAAATCAAACATGACGTTAATCCTTAAAGTAAAACCCCCTCATGAGAGGGGGTTGAGGCATCAGGCTTCTACTGTTCGCATCAGGGTTGCCAGCTCATCTTTCACCGACTGAACCTGCGGGCCGATAACCACCTGCAAATTGTGCTGATTTAACTGTACCACGCCGATGGCCCGGTTGGCTTTCAGGGCGTTGGTATCCACTTTTGACATATCCGCCACCGACAGACGCAGGCGGGTGATGCAGTTATCCAGCGAGGTAATGTTATCCGCACCGCCCAGCGCCGCCAGAATGGCAGGGGTGTTATACCCGGATTTGCCCACGGTACCGGCCACCGCCTGCTCAACGCTGGTGGCGGTATCGGTATCGCGGCCCGGCGTTTTCAGGTTAAAGCGGGTGATGGCGAAGCGGAAGATACCGTAGTACACCGCGAACCAGATAGCCGCCACGACCGGCACCAGATACCACTTGGTTGACAGGCCGTGCAGGATCCCGAACACCACGAAGTCAATCACGTTGCCGTCGGTGTTGCCGATGGTGACGCCCAGCACCGCCATCACGGTAAAGCCCAGGCCGGTCAGCAGCGCGTGGATGAGATACAGCACCGGCGCAACAAACAGGAACAGGAATTCGATAGGCTCGGTGGTGCCGCCCACGACGCAGGCAATCACGCCGGAGATCAGCAGCCCTTTAATTTTATGTCGGTTTTCCGGGCGCGCGCAGTGGTACATCGCCAGCGCGGCACCCGGCAGGCCGCCGAGGAAGGCCGGCATTTTACCCTGAGACAGGAAGCGGGTGGCGCTTTCGGAGAAGCCGTGGGTAGTCGGACAGCTTAGCTGCGCCTGGAAGATGGTCAGCGCACCGCTCACGTCGTGACCGCACACCTCCATGGTACCGCCCGCTTCGGTGAAGCGAATCAGGGCCACCAGGATATGCTGCAGGCCGAACGGCAGCAGCAGACGCTCGCCGGTGCCGAAGATCATCGGACCAAAATCTCCCGCGCCGTTGATGATGCGGCCAATGCCGTTGATGCCCATCGCAAAGACCGGCCAGATCAGCGGAATGATCAGGCCGAACAGACCCATGACCACCAGGGTGACAATCGGCACGAAGCGGGTACCGCCGAAGAAGGCCAGGGCATCCGGCAGACGGATATTGTGGAAGCGCTCGTGCAGCATCCAGATAATCACCCCGGCGATCACCGCTCCGAGGATCCCGGTATCAATAGACTGGATGCCAATCACGCTCTGAATGTTGTTGGCCTTCAGCACGGCAGCATCGGTCGTCGGCAGAATGCCTTTCGCGGTCAGCCAGAAGTTAACCGCCAGGTTCATCACGGCGTAACCCACAAACCCGGCAAAGGCCGCGACGCCTTTATTCTCGCGGGCCAGGCCCAGCGGGATGGCGATGCAGAACATCACGGGCAGGAAGCTAAACGCGAAGGAGCCGACCTTACTCATCCAGATAAAGATCGCCTGCAGCACGGGAGTACCGAGGAACGGGATCAGCGTGATGACGTCTTTACTGCTCAGCGAGCTGCCGATCCCGAGCATGATCCCGCAGAACGAGAGGAGCGCCACGGGCAGCATAAAGGTTTTACCCAGTTGCTGGAAAAACTCCCACAGCGATATTTTTTGTGCTGTTTTCGCCGTCATAAAACGACTCCTTTATTGTTAAAATCAGTTTGCCTGCTTCAATGCTGCGAGAAGATAAAACGTTTTATCAAAGTTTAGTGCGCGCTAAATCACATTCTCAGGCTTTGACTGGTAGTATAAAGATAACGTATTGATAAAACGTTTTACCGATCTCATTTCAGGGAGTCACGCTGACACATGGCTGTAGCGAAAAAAGTCACCATCAACGATGTCGCGCTGGCGGCGGGGGTTTCCGTCAGCACCGTTTCTCTCGTGCTCAGTGGTAAAGGGCGCATCTCGCCCGCAACCGGCCAGAGGGTGAACGAGGCGGTTGAACAGCTGGGCTTTGTGCGTAACCGTCAGGCGTCGGCGCTGCGCGGCGGGCAAAGCGGGGTGATTGGCCTGATTGTCCGTGACCTGACGTCACCTTTTTATGCGGAGCTGACCGCCGGGTTAACCGAAGCGCTGGAAGCGCAGGGGCGGATGGTCTTTCTGCTGCACGGCGGGCGCGAGGCCGGGCAGCTTCTCTCCCGTCTCGATATGCTGCTGACCCAGGGGGTTGACGGAGTGATCGTCGCCGGAGCGTCGGGCGTGGGTAGCGAACTGTGCGAGCGTGCCGCCGAGAAAGGCGTGCCGCTGGTGTTCGCCTCGCGCGCCAGCTATCTGGACGAGGCCGATACGCTGCGCCCGGATAACATGCAGGCCGCGCAAATGTTGACCGAACATCTTATTCGCCGCGGGCATCAGCGCATTGCCTGGCTGGGAGGGAAAAGCTCCTCCCTGACGCGCGCCGAGCGGGTCGGCGGCTACTGCGCGACGCTGATTAAATACGGCCTGCCGTTCCACAGCGAATGGGTCGTGGAGTGTGAATCCAGCCAGAAGAAAGCGGCGGAAGCGATAGGCGCGCTGCTGCGAAGCAATCCGACGATCAGCGCCGTGATTTGCTACAACGATGTGATTGCCATGGGTGCCTGGTTTGGCCTGATTCGCGCCGGGCGTCAGAGCGGCGAGGGCGGGGTGGAAACCTTCTTTGGCCATCAGGTGGCGTTAGGGGCGTTCGCCGACGTTGGTGAAAACGCGCTGGATGACCTGCCGATAGTCTGGGCTACCACCCCTGCGCGGGAGATGGGCTACACGCTGGCAGAGAGAATTATGCAGCGCATCGACAACACGGACGTCCAGTCCGGGCACCAGATTGTCGCGGCGCGGCTGGTGACGGTGAAATAACTCAGCTCTGCTGCGTAAGCGGGTTGAGCGTCAGATGTGTCTCCAGGGCTTCTACAAATTTTCGTACTTTTGCCGGGATCAGCCGGGAGGTCGGGTAAACCGCCCAAATGGCCAGCGATTCCGGCTGAGCATCTTCCAGGACGATCCGCACGAGTTTACCCTCAGCAATGGCAGGCTCTACGTACCAGCGAGATAAATTTGCGATGCCGAGTCCCCCCAGACAAGCCTCGAAAATCGCCTCAATAGAGTTAGCCGAGAATCGGCCTGACACCTTTTGTTTGTAGCGCTGTTCACCCTTCTCAAACGACCAGTGTGTCGTATCTGAGGTGGTCAGGCAGCTATGTCCAGCCAGATCGTTAAGCAATTTCGGTGAACCGTACGCGGCGAGATACTCCGCGCTGGCGCAAAGCTCGCGGGGGTTATCACAGATGCGGTGTGCAACTAACCGGTTATCGCGCAGCGGTGCAATGCGTAACGCCACGTCTATGCCTTTCCCGACAATATCAATTTGCTCATCGGTTGCCAGCAGGTCGACCTGCAGGGCAGGATGTTGCTGCATAAACAGCGGCAACATCGGTGCAACGATCTTGCGTCCAAACGCCGCTGAGGCGGTAATGCGAAGGCGTCCGGACAGGTGCGTACCATCGGGAAACAGATCGGCCAGCGCGTTATTTTTATCTTCCAGCAACGCCTGCGCATGAGGCAAAAAAACGTCACCATCGCTGGTGGGTGAGAGGGATCGCGTGGTGCGATGCACCAGCCTGACCCCCAGCTCAGCCTCAAGATTGTTAAGAGAGCGTGACGCCGCCATGGCGCTCATTGAGAGCCGACGCGCGGCGCCCGCCAGGCTACCCGTCTTAATCGCTTCGACAAACACTTCAACGTCTTCCAGTTTCATTATATCGCTTTTCGTTATTCTGCCTTATCAAAGTACATATCTACAGTATTTATCGTTACGCTGCCATAGTCTCTTCACAACCTGAAAAATATCAATCTGGAGTGAAGATGAAAAAGTTGAAAACGGTTCTGGCATTCAGCAGCCTGTTACTGGTAAGTGCCGCCTGGGCTGACGCACCTGCACAGGTGAAGCAGCAGGTCCCAGGCTATTATCGTCTGGCGGTAGGGGAATATGAGGTCACGGCGCTGTTCGACGGCTATAACGACCTTTCGCCGTCATTACTCCACGGTCTTTCAGACGACAAGGTTCGTAAACTACTGGCTCAGCATAAAATCGATGCCGAACGCATGCCGACCGCTTTTAACGCTTTCCTGGTTAATACCGGTAAACATCTGGTCATGATTGACAGCGGAGCGGGGCACTGCGTGCCGGAAACGGCCGGCCAATTGGTTAACAATATGAAAGCATCAGGCTATCGTCCCGAGCAGGTTGATACCATTTTCCTGACGCATCTTCATCTTGATCATGTTTGTGGCCTGAGCGATGCGAACGGTAAAGCGTTGTTCCCCAATGCCACCGTCTACGTACCGCAGGGGGAGGCCGACTACTGGCTTGATCCTGCAAAAGAAGCGAGCGCGCCGGCTAATGCGAAAGAGTATTTTGCTATCGCCCGAAAAGCATTGTCTGATTATAAAGCCTCCGGACATCTTAAAACCTTCGTTCCGCCAGCTTCGCCGATCCCGGAAGTCCAGACGGCCTATGCCGTTGGCCATACGCCCGGCAGTACCGTTTATCGATTTGCGTCGAAGGGGACGGCTATTAACTTCATTGGGGATCTGATTCATGCGCCAGCCGTCCAGTTCCCGCATCCTGAAGTGTCTATTCGCTTTGATGTCGACTCGAAAAAAGCCATCTCGTCCCGGGCGCAGGAATTTAACGCGCTGGCGAAAGACGGCGAGTGGATGGCCGCTGCGCATCTGCCTTTCCCCGGTATTGGGCATATCACCGCCTGGCAGCAGGGCTATAGCTGGAACCCTGTAAATTACGGTCCTTATCAACGTGCGGCCAACGTGCCTCTGCTGAAATAAAGTGAGGTTACGACTATGAAAAGTTACACCGTAACGGCAAACGGCATTCGCCAGTTTGTGGTTGAAGAGGGTGAAGGCGCGCCGGTTATTCTTCTGCACGGTTTTCCTGAAACAAACTATGCCTGGCGCTACCAGATACCTGTATTGTCCCGGCACTACCGCGTCATCGCGCCGGATTTGCGAGGATATGGCGAAACGGATAAACCGGCTTCTGGCTATGATAAACGGAACATGGCCCGGGACATCCGGGAGCTAATGCGTGCGCTGGGGTTACAGAAGGCGGTGCTGGTGGGGCACGATCGCGGGGCGCGCGTCGCGACGCGGTTTGCAAAAGATTACCCTGAGCTGGTGGATCGTCTGGTGGTCATGGATAACGTGCCAACGCGTATCGTGGCGCGCGATTTGAATGCGTCCATCGCCCGCGCATACTGGTTCTTCCTGTTCCATCTTGTGCCCGATCTGCCGGAAGCGCTGATTGCAGGACGTGAAAATATCTGGCTGCGCCACTTTTTCTCGGACTGGACCTACGATCCGTCAACCATCAGCGGCGAGGCGTTTGACACCTATGTTCGCGCGTATCAGGCGCCCGGAGCCGTGCGAGGCGCGATGGCTGACTATCGCGCCAACGCGGAAGACGTGGCGCAGGATCTTGCCGACGCTGACGTAAAAATCGCCTGTCCGGTAATGTCGCTGTGGGGCAATGATTTTCACGCGGTCGGAAAGCTCTTCGATATGCAAAGCGTCTGGGCTGAAATGGCGGATAACCTGCGGGCGCAGGGTATCGACGAGTGCGGCCATCTTCCTCAGGAGGAACAGCCTGAGAAAGTTAACGCCTTGCTGCTGGATTTCCTGGAGGGATGGAAAGGATAAGGGCAATAAAAAACCCCTCTTGCGAGGGGTTTTCTGCTTACTGCTGCGGTGCCGCCGGTACGGCTGGCGCTGCGGGTTCAGCCGGTTCCGGCATTCCCAGCGTCGGCATACCAAACATGCCAACAAACTCTTCCAGCGGCATTTTGTCGCCGTTCAGCGTTACCTGACCGTTGGCATACTGCAGGCTGGTGGAAATGGTGTTGTCTTCCACTTTGGTGATGCGGAACATTTGACCCATCGCCGCCAGACCTTTCACCTGCTGGTTCGCCAGCTTGCCGGCATCTTCATCGCCGTAGCCTTCCAGCTTCGCAATCTGGGTCATAAACTCGGTCGCCATATCCATCGGGATGGTCAGCTTGCTGTCGAGCGACTTCACGCTGCGATCCACTTCCTGCGCCAGCGTCTGCGGTTCACCCGTGGCGGCTGCAGGATCTTTCAGGAACAGCGACAGGTTAAAGCTGGTTTCGCCTTTGCTGTTTTTCCAGCTCAGCGGCGCAACGGTGACCACCGGCTGGCCTTTCAGCAGGATTGGCAGGTTATTGAACAGCACCGCCATCGCCTGCTGCTGGTACACTTCCGGGTTCTGCTGCAGCGCGGCGTCGGTCAGCAGCGCCTGGCTCTCTTTGCTGTATTTCTGGCTAAATTCGTGCCATGCCTGGCCGTCGATATTGCCGATCTTCAGCGACAGCTTGCCGGTGCCCAGATCCTGATTCTGCACTTTCAGGCTCTTCAGCGTGTAATCCAGCTGGGTATTGATGCTCTTACCGTCTTTGGATACGTCGGATTGACCGTTAACGTCCATGCCTTCCAGCACGGCCATCTCTTTTCCTTCAATTGCGATAGCAATTTTATCCACGGAGAGCTTCTGATCGCCGATACGCTCTTTAAAGTCGGTCATACGGCTGTTGCCGTCGGCTTTCAGGTTGTTGAAGGTGAGCTGAACTTTTTGGTTATATTCGTTCACGGCGTTGACCAGGCCGCTTTCCGCTTCACCCGTCATGGAGAAGACGTTGCCGTCCCGATCCGCATCAAGTTTGAAATGGCCGCCGCTGAAGGCGACTTTTTCGTTCTCTTTCTCGTAGTTCAGCGGTTTCAGCGCGATATCAGAGCTGGTATCACCGGAGTAGCTAATACGGGTGTTAATGTCGAAAGGTGATTCATTCTTCGCCAGGTCAAACAGCGGTTTAGTGACGTCGTTATTCACCAGTACGGTATGAACGGACGCCATGGACGGGATCAGGTTAAACGACTTTAGCTGCGCCAGCGGCAGCGGACCGTGGCTTACCACTTCATCCAGCACCACGCTCTGTCCCGGCTTCAGCCAGCCGTTTGCCGCACCGGCCAACGGCTTCACCACCAGCTGCATGCGGCTGGTGAACACGCCGCGCTGATAGTTCTGGTAGCTCAGCTCCAGACCCGCCTCCGGCGCGCTGCGCTTAATTTCTCCGTTAGCCTGCGCCACCATCTCAGCCAGACGGCCTTCCAGCTGTTTCCCGGTAAACCAGGAGGCACCCGTCCAGACCACGCCTAACGCTACAATCACTCCAACCGCTACGACCGATTTTTTCATTGCGACTATCCCTAAAATGAAACCAGGCGGTAAAAACCGCCCGGAGATATTAAGCCTTCAACTAGCTTAGCAAGAGTTGTTAAAAAATTCAGTAAGTGCTTAAAGCTTATTAAAAACGCGCGCCAGGCGACCGGTGCCGCTCACGCTGACCGGGGACTCATTGGCTGCAACGAATGCTGACTCGCCAGGCTGGAGAACCAGACGCTGCTCGCCTTTGCGCAGCGTTGCTTCGCCCTCGACGCAGAACAGGATCGCCGCGCTTTCCTGTGCGATTGTCGTTTCCGTCTGATTGAGGTCGTGCAGGGAGAACGCAAAATCCTCAACCGGAATCGGGAAGTCCAGCTCTGCGCCGTTTTTCACCGGCTGAGTCAGCAGCTCCGCGGCAGGCTTCGCCACGAACTTCACGTTGGCAACCAGCTCAGGGATGTCGATATATTTCGGCGTCAGGCCCGCGCGCAACACGTTGTCAGAGTTGGCCATCACCTCCAGCGCTACGCCCTGCAGGTAGGCGTGCGGGGTTTCCGCGAACAGGAACATCGCTTCGCCCGGGTTCAGCTTCACCACGTTCAGCAGCAGAGGGGAGAACAGGCCGCTGTCGTCAGGGTAAAACTCGGAAATCAGGCGGATGGTCTCCCACGGTTCCCCTTGCTGGCTGTTCAGGGCCGCTTTCAGCACCGCCAGCGCGTGAGATTTCTCTTCACCCTGCATATTCAGCAGGCTGGCAAACAGCTGGCTGAGCGCGTCCGCGTTTGGGTTTTCGAGGAAGTGGGCAATAGCCTTGTTGGCACCCGCGACTGGCTGCAGCAGGGAGATAATCTCTGAAAACTCGCGGAACGCGTTCATCGCCAGGAACGGGGTCAGCGCGAACACCAGCTCCGGCTTGTGGTTAGGATCTTTGTAGTTACGCTCGGCGGCATCCAGCGGGATGCCCGCCGCGTTCTCTTTGGCAAAGCCGATTTCAGACGCTTTTTTGTTCGGATGAACCTGGATGGAGAGCGGCTGGTCGGCGCACAGCACCTTAAACAAGAACGGCAGTTCGCCAAAGCGCTGAGCCACCTTGTCGCCCAGCAGTGCGGCTTTATCGGCATCAATCACGTCACGCAGGCTGCGTACCTGGCCGCTGGCGTCTTCAATTTTTGAGCTGCTCTTCGGGTGCGCCCCCATCCACAGTTCCGCCATCGGCAGGTTG
>OKVX01000591.1_pt1 | contig 18032 bp, 13 predicted proteins | sample 1606941 | NCBI WGS metagenome assembly OKVX01 (sample SAMN03281016, study PRJEB24777) | human gut metagenome | isolation source: fecal sample PR161 from 1 month old female Malay infant, caesarean... | reverse complement strand
CTGATTATAATAAACTGAGGTATGAGCGAAAAGGAAACAGAATAAAAATCATTAATGACTTACCTTTTCATATCACCGTCAGAAATATTTTGGTTAATAATAAGGAATATACTGTTTCGGAGATGATAGTTCCCTTCGAATCATTAACTGTACCGGTAACAACTATTCATAGTAATGACAAAATAACCATAAGCTACATCTCCGATTTTGGCGGGATTATTTCGAAACCTGTTGTTTTTGATAAATAATATTATTATGCAATTGAAAGCACCTTATTTTTTTCTTCTGGCAGTGGTGATCGTTTTTCCTCCGGTAACCGTTTTTGCTGCACCTTATTTTAATCCGGCGGCGCTTGGTCTGGACGGAGATGATCCGGTGATGGATCCTGCTCAGTTTCAGTATTTGCGGGAACGACAATTTCAGGAAGAAGGCCGTTACTTCGTGGCTGTAACTGTCAATCAGCAGGCAGTCAGTGGTCAGTGGCTGGAGTTTCGTTATCATCCGCAGCAAAAAAGATTGCTGCCATGGGTGAACCGCAGGCAATGGCTGATATGGGGATTACGGCCGGATGCATCGCCGGCATTTGCAGAAACAGAAAATACAGCGCCGGTTGCGGATATTACTGCGCTGGTCAGCGGGGTCTCGCTGAGTTTTGACTCCGCGCGGCAGTCGCTGGATATTACTATCCCGCAACGTTTTTTTCTGACAGAAGCACAGCGGGCCGCAGATACTTCGTTATGGGAACCGGGTATTACTGCATTTATGCTCAATTATGATTATCGCTTTTCGCGGGACAGTAACAGCTTCAGTCAGCGTACCGGACATACTCTTTTGCTGCAAAGTGGTGTTAATGCGGGGGACTGGCGGTTGCGGCATCACAGCAGGGCGGAACACCGTGAGGGTAAACTGACATGGCAGTCAGAGCGGTTGTGGATGTACCGTGCCATTGCTTCCCGGCGCAGCGAGTTACAGCTGGGGGAATTGTTCAGCGGGGATGTGCTGTTTGACAGCCGAGCGTTCAGGGGGATCCGGCTGGCTTCACAAAGTGATATGTATCCGCTGAATCAGCAGGGTTATGCACCGGTTATCCGCGGAATAACCGGTCAGAGTGCAGAACTGACTATCAGGCAGCAGGGAATGACTATCCGCCGTGAAACACTACCTGCCGGTGAATTTGTTATTGATGATCTGAATACGTCTTTTCAGGGAACAGAACTGGATGTCACCATTGAGGAGGCGGACGGCACTGTACAGCGTTTTACACAGCACGGAACCTCAGTTCCGGTTATGCAGCGGGAGGGCCGGCTCAGCTACACGCTGGATACAGGAAAATACAGAGGAAACAGAAATAATAACAAAGACCTGTTTGTGAAAAGTACGGCAGCATACGGCATTAATTCAGTCCTGACACTGTACGGTGGTGGTTATGCGGCACAGCATGCCCTGAGCAGCGGTGTGGGGGCCGGTGTCAATATGGGCGCGGCAGGCGGGGTGTCTGCTGATATTCTGATGCGGCATACAACAGCAAAGCATTATCCGCGTTACCGGCTGAATTATCAGAAATTTTTTCCGCTGGCCGGAACATTGGTGAATACAGGGGCTGCACATGAGCAACAATCAAGGCAATGGCAGGTCCGGTTGCTGCAACCGCTGCCTGGGGATAACGGTACGCTGTCGGCAGGCTATCACTATAACCGCACAGGCCATGACGGGCGCGGATACCGGGCGATGATTAGCAGGGATGCCGGCTATTCCGGTCACATCGGCCGGGTACATTACGGTGTGAATGCACAGTACCGTACCGGCGGGCATTTTCGGAAAGCAGATAAACGGGTGTCTGTTGCGTTGTCGGTGCCGCTGGATTTTGCCGGACAACAAGCCCGCAGTCATTTTCATTACCACCAGCGGGCAGGAAAAGCTTCTCTGCAAACATCCGTGAATGGTTTGCTCGGAGATGAACAACGTCTCGGGTATTCAGTTACACACAGTTATCAGCAGCAGGGTGCTGCACATTACCGCGGGGCGGAGCTGCGCTGGCGTCACGACCTGGCCGATATCCGGGGACGTATTAATCACAGTCAGGGACACAATACCCTGAACGGGGATATACAGGGCGGGCTGATTATTCACGGTGACGGTATCACATTGTCACGTCCGCTGGGTGAAACCAACGGGCTGGCAGATACCGTCGGTACCGGGGGGATCCGTGTGGCCTCAAGGGCAGCGGCGCAGACTGACAGTGCGGGGTTCAGTGTTATTCCGCAACTGAGTCATTATCATCAGAATGTTATCCGTATCGACCCCGAAACCCTGCCGGATAATGCGGATGCGGATGATCCGGTCGTACAGGTGATCCCGTCAAAAGGAGCGCTGGTGCCGGTTCGTTTTGCAGTGAATACCGGTTATCGCGTGATTTATGCACTGCGGACTGCACAAGGCCCGGTACCGTTCGCCGCACGGGTGAAGGTGAAAAAAGCAGATGGCAGCAGCGTCAGCGGTATTACCGGTGAGGACGGGGAAGTGTATCTCAGCGGGTTACCGGCTCAGGGGCATTTACAGGCTGTCTGGGGGAAAGGAATGCATGAGCAGTGCGGGGCAGATTTCACTGTCCCGGAAGATCAGCAGGGACTGATAACCCTCCCTCTGATATGCCGGTAAAGGAGCAGCAATGTTTACTCAGATCAGAACACTATGCCGGGCAGGTTTTCTCTTGTGGCTGACAGCCGGATATATTCCGGCCGCTGCCGCCGGGGAAACCTGTGCACTTATCACACCGGAAACGACTCTCCGCATACCGGCCGGTTATATCACGGCTGCGTATAATGTACCGGTTGGCGGTATTATCGGGGAGACAGTATTTTCGGATAGTATTGATGTCTCTCAGTGCCGGCTCGACAGCGGTAAAGAAATTGAATTTGTGCTGGTTGGCGGAATGCCGGGTAACAGAACACAAAATGCATCGGGACACACTATCTATGAACTCTCCGGTGGTATCGGCTACAGTCTCGGGGCGGTGGCGGAACATCCGGAATGCATGAGGTCGTTACGCTATGTGGACGGTCATGATTCACCGGACAACAACACCGCCAATAAACGACTGTGTACGATCAGCAGCGGCATGGATCCGTCTCAGCCATATCGGGTACGGGCAGTGGTGACACTCTATAAACTGAAACCGGAAATAGCTGCTCATCATCAGGGAGGCTATCTGGGTGAAATCGCTATGCGTGTGGGCGGGCACTGGGCTGCAGGATTGTATAGTATGCCGGAAACCAAAATCTATCTGGACGGATTTACTGTCCGGCAACATTCCTGTGATCTTGATCCACAAACAGAAACAGATGTGGATTTAGGTGTCGTATCGCGGACTGATTTCAGCGGCAAAGGGTCTGTTGCCCCGGGAAGTATCCGTAACCTGACTATTGCACTGCAGTGCAGCCATGTGACAACGGCGGATATCCGGTTAACAGGCAATGTATTTACTGCCAGAAACAGTCCCGGAACACTGAAGTTACAGCGGAGAAACGGCAGTGCATCCGGTGTGGGAGTCCGGCTGACAAATAAGGGGCAGCCGGTCACTTTCGGAGAGCCACTTTTATTTGATGAAATCACCACTCAGCGGGCCGTATTGCGGTTACAGGCCGCCTTTATACAGACGAGGGATACTATTGAGCCGGGCACGGCGGAAACAATTCTGAATTACACCATTCGTTACCAGTAAAAAAACGCCGCATAATGGTGCGGCGCTTTTATCTGAACGATGAATACAATTTTATTGCGGATTAATCATCAAAATACCAGTAACCGTTATTAATCAGCACTGTCAGCAGGGTCACAAATTCCGGATCGCTGAAGGCAACTCCCAGCATTTCGGCAGTGACTTCATCATACTGGCAGAGCACATCCGCTGCTTCAATATGCGGGGTTTTCAGGGCTTCGCCGTTAACGAAACAGGTATCACCGACACGCAGTACCCGCAGTCCATTGAGGCGGAACAGAGATTCCCCCTGTGACAGCAGTTCCTGAATTTCATCCGGGCTGTATGCCGGCTCCGGCGGTGCCAGATCCAGCTCATGGCGGGACTGGGAAATAAATTCACCGAACCACTTGCGGAACACATCCGGCTGGTCGAGCAGATCCTGCATCATACCATGCAGCTTGGTCAGTTCGCCCTGCTGAATCAGCGCCGGATTATCACGGAACGCCAGATCCGGGTCGCTGTAGCGGTAACTGCCGAGCTCATTGGCAATCACATAGTCGGCAAAGCCGCTGAACAGTTCGCGGGCATTCGGGGCGCGGAAACCGACAGAATAGTTCAGTGATTCCTCAATGGCATAGCCTTCGTGCGGGAATCCCGGCGGAATATAGAGGATATCGCCCGGCACCATTTCATCATCAATAATGGCATCAAACGGATCCACCTGTAACAGATCCGGATGCGGCGCGTGCTGTTTCATCGGGATTTTTTCCCCGACACGCCAGCGGCGGCGTCCCTGGCCCTGAATAATAAACACATCGTACTGATCCAGATGCGGACCCACACCGCCACCCGGAACAGAATAGGAAATCATCAGGTCATCCATCCGCCAGTCAGACAGGCAGCGGAACGGCTTCATCAGTGCGGCAGACGGAAAATGCCAGTGATCAACGGCCTGAACCAGGATAGACCAGTCTTTCTCGCCCAGCCTGTCAAACTCCTGAAACGGCCCGTGGCGCACATCCCATTTTCCGCTGAAACGGGTGACGATACGGCTGTCGACTTCATCTTCCATTGCCAGCCCCGCCAGGTCATCCGGGGAAATGGTGTCGCGGAAATTGCGGAAACCGCCTTTGATCAGTAACGGACGTTTTTGCCAGTGGCTTTCCATAAAGGTCTGCCAGTCTATATTCAGTTCATAATCCATGTGTTCGTCCTCAATAAACGCCGTGATCAGGCAGATGAAGGGAGTATAACGGAAAAAGACATATTATATTCATGCATATATTTATAACTTGCCGGCAACAACAGACTGACTCTCAGTCTGTGTCTTCGTCGTGAACAGTCTGACGCCGGAATGTCACAGTAATACGGGCACCGCCCAGCGGGCTTTCAGTGACAACTGCGCCGCCGTCATACTGCTCCAGAATATCGGTGACAATTGCCAGCCCCAGTCCCTGACCCGGCCGCAGGGTATCAACCCGCTGACCGCGGCTGAAAATCAGTTCCCGTTTCTCCTCCGGCACACCCGGACCATCATCATCGACAATCAGAATAACCGCATCATGCTGCCACTGCGCCGTCACCTCGACAAACTCCAGACAGTATTTGCAGGCATTTTCCATAATGTTGCCCATGACTTCCATAAAGTCATTCTGCTGTCCCAGCCAGGTGATATCCGGCGGAATATCGACGGTAATATCCACGCCCTTGCGCTGATACACTTTTGACAGCGCACTGGCGAGACTGTCAATCAGCGCCGGAACGGAGGAAATGTCCCGCATCAGCACGGTATTGTCACCGCCGATACTGGCGCGGTGCAGATAATAACCGACCTGCTGGGAAATTCGTCCGATCTGCTCAAGCATGACAGGCTCGGCGGTTTCAATCGTCATATCTTTGCCGCCGCGCAGTGAGCGCAGGGTACTCTGCAGCACTGCCAGCGGGGTTTTCAGGCTATGAGTCAGATCAGAAAGCGTGCGCTGATAGCGGGTATAGCGCTCCCGCTCACTGTGCAGCAGCAGGTTCAGGTTACGCACCAGTCCGCGTAGTTCGCTGGGCGGGGTTTCATCCAGATCTTCCCGCTCGCCTTTTTCAAGTGCGCTGATCTGCCCGCTGAGAGCATTAATCGGCCGCAGGCTCCAGTGTGCGGCCAGCCAGATCAGCGGTGTGAGCAGAAACAGGTTGGCGAGCACCACGTAACCGAACCATTCCCAGACACGGAAGGTCTTCTGCAGATTCTGCGGGATGGTATCCACCACCACAATCGTCAGCGGCGGCAAGGTACCGGTTTTGCCGTAACGGCTGACAGACACGGAGTGGATCATCCGTCCGTCGTGATCATCATCCAGGTCATTAATCCGGATATCTTCCGTGGCAAAGAGCGGGGTATTGACCAGCAGGGATTTGGTGGCTTCCAGCGAGGTATTCAGATCATACAACCCCTCTTTGGTCAGCCATTTGGCCGGAATGGCTCTCTCCAGCGCGTCAATATGATACTGCCGCCAGAGCAGATTCTGATTGTCATCATAAATCAGCACCACAGACGGGGCATTCAGGGAGAAATTCGGCGGAAAACGGATATTGAGTTTTCCGTCATCCCACTGCGACAGGCTGTAGAATAGATTGCTCTGGCTGCGCAGCATGGTGTAGGTGGTTTTATCAAAGCTGACCAGGTAACCGACCAGCGCCACGGCGCCGTAAGAGAGCGTCATGGCGAGGATCACGGCAAACGTTGCCAGTAAAAACCGGGTCCGCAGAGAGAAAGGGCGCGTTGTCCGCCTGGTCATGCGCAATACCTCAGTGGCTTAAGCCGTGTCTGTTATTTCCCGGCGTCGAAACGGTAGCCCTGTCCGCGGACAGTGACGATGGCATCAATATCGGTAAATGCCTGGATTTTCTTGCGCAGACGGCCCATCAGCACATCAATGGTATGGCTTTCACGCAGTTCGGCATCCGGATAGAGCTGGCGCATCAGGGAATCTTTACTGACGACTTTACCATTATTCCGCATCAGTGTTTCAATAATGGTGTATTCAAATGCGGTCAGTTTGACGGCGTTACCGTCAACGAGGAATTCTTTGCGGGAAAGATCGATCACAAAAATGCCCAGTTCCAGTGTCTGGGAGGCGAGGCCACTGTTACGGCGCATCAGTGCCTGCATACGGGCAACAATCTCTTCCAGCTGGAAAGGCTTGGTGACATAATCATCCGCCCCGGCATTCAGCGCGGCGACTTTTTCCTGCCAGCTTTCACGGGCGGTCAGCACCATAATCGGGATTTTGACCTGCTGCTGACGCCAGCGGGCAATCATCACCATGCCGTCCTCGCCGGGCAGACCGAGGTCAACCACTGCGATATCCGGCTGACTTTCCTGAAGAAAATAATCTGCTTCTTTTGAATCTTCCGCCGCATCAACCTGATGGCCGAGCTCGCGGAGCTGAACCGTCAGATGATGACGGAGTAAATTGTTATCTTCCACGATGAGCACGCGCATACATAATTCCTTACAAAGACAGACATCCCAACAGGAAACGATGTGAATTGTAACAGTTTATATGAAGGATAGGGAACTTGTACGCCAAATAATACGCGCGATATGCGTTTAATCATAAAAAACGAGGCAGATATCCTCTGCCTCTGTGTGATTAATTATCAGTGAGTTAATAATTACAACTCATCTGCCAGACGGATAGCGTCCCCGAGATAGTTTTGCGGGGTCAGGGTTTTCAGCCGGGCTTTTTCTGCGTCAGGCAGCTCCAGTCCGTCGATAAAGACCTGCATCGCCTGAGCATCAACACGCTTGCCGCGGGTCAGCTCTTTGAGTTTTTCATACGGTTTTTCGATACCGTAGCGGCGCATCACGGTCTGAATCGGTTCTGCCAGTACTTCCCAGTTCTGATCCAGCTCATCACGCAGATGTTTTTCGTTCACTTCCAGCTTGCTCAGACCTTTTTGCGTGGACTGATAAGCGATCAGCGAGTAACCGATCCCCACACCCAGGTTACGCAGCACAGTGGAGTCCGTCAGGTCGCGCTGCCAGCGGGATACCGGCAGTTTGGTCGCCAGGTGGCCGAGCACCGCGTTAGCCAGACCCAGGTTACCTTCTGAGTTTTCAAAATCAATCGGGTTGACTTTGTGCGGCATGGTGGATGAACCGATTTCACCGGCGATCGTCTTCTGTTTAAAGTGATTGAGGGCAATGTAACCCCAGATATCACGGTCGAAATCGATCAGAATAGTGTTAAAGCGCGCCACACAGTCAAAAAACTCGGCGATATAATCATGTGGCTCAATCTGCGTGGTGTACGGGTTCCACTGAATACCCAGCGAGGTCACAAAGTCACCGCTGAATTTATGCCAGTCAATATCCGGATAGGCAGATAAGTGCGCATTATAGTTACCGACCGCACCGTTGATTTTACCGAGGATTTCGGTCTGCTGTAACTGGCGGTACTGGCGCTCCATCCGGTAAGCGACGTTGGCAAACTCTTTACCGACGGTGCTCGGGGTCGCAGGCTGCCCGTGGGTACGGGAGAGTAGCGGCAGGTCGCGGTAGTCCGCCGCCATAGCACGGACAGTATCGATCATCTGGCGCCATGCCGGCAGCAGCACGGTTTCACGGGCGGTGCTGAGCATCAGGGCGTGAGAGAGGTTATTGATATCTTCGGATGTGCAGGCGAAATGGATAAATTCAGACACAGCGTGCAGGGCAGGCACGGCTTCGGCTTTTTCTTTGAGGAAATATTCCACCGCTTTTACATCGTGGTTAGTGGTGCGCTCAATCTCTTTGATCCGCATTGCGTCTTTTTCGCTGAAATTCGCGACAATTGCATCCAGGTAAGCGATTGCGTCATCATCAAAAGCCGGAACTTCGGGGATGTCTGCACACGCCGCCAGTTTTTGTAACCAACGCACTTCGACCTGTACACGGAATTTCAGTAAACCGTATTCACTGAAAATATCGCGCAGTGCGCGTGTTTTGTCACCATAACGGCCATCGACAGGGGAAACGGCGGTAAGTGAGGATAATTCCATTGGTTGCAACTCCCGGTAATTTTAGTGTTGAGCGAGAAGATATTTGGCAGTGTCCACCAGGCGTGAACGGTAAAACAGCAACTGTAAACGGTTGCCGCCGACCTGGCGCCAGAGCACGGCGCTGCGGATCCCGCTCAGTAACAGCGAGCGGACTTTAGCCTGAATCAGGGTGTTACGCAGGATCTCCGGCGAGCCGGTTACCTGGATGCGCGGGCCGAGGCTGCTGATGTTGTCCACATAGATACCGGCGATGGTATTGAGCATCGCTTCCTGTGACAGCCCAAAATGGTCGCGCTGGTGTTCAAGATTATCAATACGGCGGCCGAGTTCATCCATCGCGCCCGGCGCTTTGTTCAGGCGGCGCTCCAGCAGCATCACACCCAGCATATAGCGGGTCAGCTCGGCATTCAGCCCCTGAGAGCCGGTCATATTGAACATCCCGGCGAACGCGGACAGGCCGGTATGCAGGTTCTGCACATTGTCGCCGTAGACATTCAGGACAGAAGACGGATTATTATTGATGATGCTGTTGATCATCACATCAACCGCATCATTATCTGTCTGACCTTCATGCGCCAGTTGCTGCACCAGGCGCGCGGCCTGGCAGATCCCGGCCAGGGCGAGGGTTATGTCTTCGTAATTTTTAGCCATAATCACTCCGTAATACGCGCTTCAATGACTCCGCCGCCCAGGCAGACTTCATCCTGATAAAAGACAGCGGACTGACCCGGCGTGACCGCAGCAACCGGGTTATCAAACCGGACACTGATTTTGTCATCGCCAAGCGGGGTGACAGTACAGGGAATATCTTCCTGACGGTAACGGGTTTTCACCACACAACGCATCGGCTGAGTCAGCGGCTCCCGCGATACCCAGTCCAGCTGCTGCGCGATAAGCCCTGCAGACATCAGACGCGGGTGTTCATGGCCCTGTGCGACAATCAGAATATTGTTTTCAACATCTTTATCGACAACATACCACGGCTCGTCGGAACCTTCACGGGTTCCGCCGATTTTCAGCCCTTTGCGCTGGCCGAGGGTATGGTACATCAGCCCGTCGTGCTGACCGATTTCCTGACCATCAACCGTCATAATCGGACCCGGTTTGGCGGGCAGATAGCGGGCGAGGAAATCACGGAACTTGCGCTCACCGATAAAGCAGATCCCGGTGGAATCTTTTTTCTTCGCGGTGATAAGCCCTAATTGCTCTGCAATCCGGCGGACTTCCGGTTTTTCCAGTTCCCCGACAGGGAACAGGCTTTGTGCCACCTGGTCGTGACTCAGTGTATACAGGAAATAGCTCTGATCTTTATTGCTGTCCAGGCCGCGCAGTAATTGCGTGGTACCGTTGATATCGCGGCGGCGCACATAATGTCCGGTGGCGATATAATCCGCCCCGAGATCTTCTGCGGCATATTCCAGGAACGCTTTGAATTTGATCTCTTTGTTGCACAGAATATCCGGGTTCGGCGTGCGTCCCGCTTTATATTCTTCCAGGAAATGCTCGAACACATTATCCCAGTATTCCGCCGCGAAGTTGATGGTCAGCAGTTCAATGCCGAGTTTATCGCAGACGGCCTGTGCATCCGCAAGATCTGCGGCGGCGGAGCAGTATTCGGTATCATCGTCCTCTTCCCAGTTCTTCATAAACAGCCCGGTCACCTGATAACCCTGCTGTTGCAGTAAATAGGCTGAGACGGAGGAATCCACACCGCCGGACATTCCGACGATGACTTTTTTCTGGCTGTTATCTGACATGGCTGATCTCGCGGCGATTCGGTCTGCTCCGCAACAGTGATGCGAAGAAGAACCGGGGAAAAAAACAAGCGCCGTACTTTACCATGATACGCACAGCGGCGCATCACTCAGGTGCGGGATCGGCACTTTTTTCGTAAAGAATTTTCAGCAAAGAATTTTCCGCAGTTTGTTCCGCGCAATGCATTACGGGGAAACCGGTTCCCCGAACGCATCCCCGAACGTTCCCAGCAGCGAGAGCGGCAGCGGTTCGGCGGCAAACCAGGCAAACATACTTTCTTTTACCAGCGGGGAGCGCAGGATCGGGCTGTGAATAATCTCATCCGCACTGACCCAGTGACAGCGGTCGATATCGCTGTCCTGCGGGTGCGTCTCACACTCACTGTCCAGCAGCACACGGAACAGAAAACGGATAAACGGTGTACCGTCCGGTGCAACCCACTGATGAATTTTCAGCAGGGCATCGGGAGCAGCACGGATCCCGGTTTCTTCATACAGCTCGCGCTCTGCGGCGGCAAGCAGGGTTTCTCCGGCTTCCAGATGCCCGGCGGGCTGATTCCAGGTGGCGTTGCCGTTAACGGTTTCTTCCACCACCAGAAATTTTTCACCGGCGCTGACCAGGCAGGCCACTGTCACATGAGGTCTGAATATCATTCACTTCTCTCCATTCGCCGGGGGCAAGGGTATCAAGGGCAAAATCACCAATCTGCACGCGGATCAGACGCAGGGTCGGGTGGCCGGTATGGGCGGTCATCCGGCGTACCTGGCGGTTACGGCCTTCCCGCAGTGTCAGTTTCAGCCAACTGACCGGCACCGATTTCCGCTCGCGGATAGGCGGATTACGCGGCCACAGCCACTCCGGCTCATCCACCAGCTCGGCACCGGCAGGGCGGGTCGGGCCATCATTCAGGGTGATACCATTACGCAACTGATTCAGCGCGTTTTCGTCCGGCACACCTTCCACCTGAGCATAATACACTTTCGGGGCTTTGTTCTCCGGCTGTGTCAGAGCTGCCTGCAATGCGCCGTCGTTGGTCAGGATAAGTAACCCTTCGCTGTCGCGATCCAACCGCCCGGCGGCGTACACATCTGTAACCGGAATGTAATCTTTCAGCGTGCTGCGTCCGGCTTCATCGGTAAACTGCGGCAGTACATCAAACGGTTTATTGAACAGAATAATTTTGCGCGGACCGCGCGGTCGGGGTTGGCGGGCAGCTTTCTGACGCGGATGGGCGCCTGCCGGACGGGATTGCGGCTTTCGGGAGATGCGGGAGTTCGTGGTTTTACCGGTCATTATCTTTTTTTTACATAAAAATGAGACTTACATTATAGCTTAAAACAGTTAGGATTTGCGTGATGCAATTATTCAAGTAGTATTGACAGAGCCATTACAAAAAATTAACAAAGCATTGCGCTTACATAAAGGAGAGGTTGATGGAAAGCAAAGTAGTTGTTCCGGCGAAAGGCGCTAAAATTACCATTGACGCAAAAGGCAAATTAATCGTTCCGGACAATCCGGTTATCCCGTTTATTGAAGGGGACGGAATCGGGGCTGATGTAACGCCAGTAATGATTAAAGTTGTTGATGCCGCTGTAAAAAAAGCCTACGGCGGTAAGCGTGAAATCTCCTGGATGGAAATCTACACCGGTGAGAAATCCACAAAACTGTATGGCAGTGATGTCTGGCTGCCGGATGAAACCCTCGATTTTATCCGTGACTACCGCGTGGCTATCAAAGGCCCTCTGACCACTCCGGTCGGCGGCGGTATCCGCTCCCTGAACGTGGCACTGCGCCAGATTCTGGATCTGTATGTTTGTCTGCGCCCGGTGCGTTACTACGCCGGCACGCCAAGCCCGGTAAAACAACCTGAACTGACTGATATGGTGATTTTCCGTGAAAACGCGGAAGACATCTACGCCGGTATCGAGTGGAAAGCCGACTCTGCGGAAGCAGACAAAGTGATTAAGTTCCTGCAGGACGAAATGGGTGTGACCAAAATCCGCTTCCCGCAGGATTGCGGTATCGGCATCAAGCCGTGCTCTGAAGAAGGGACAAAACGCCTGGTCCGCGCAGCGATTAACTACGCGATTGATAACGACCGTGATTCCGTCACCCTGGTTCATAAAGGCAACATTATGAAGTTCACCGAAGGTGCCTTCAAAGACTGGGGATATGAACTGGCACGCGAAGAGTTCGGCGGCGAGTTACTGGATGGCGGCCCGTGGTTAAGCCTGAAAAACCCGAAAACCGGCAAACAGATCATTATCAAAGACGTGATCGCGGATGCGTTCCTGCAACAAATCCTGCTGCGTCCGGCAGAATATGACGTTATCGCCTGTATGAACCTCAACGGCGACTATATTTCTGACGCCCTCGCGGCACAGGTCGGCGGTATCGGTATCGCACCGGGCGCGAACATCGGTGATGAATGCGCACTGTTCGAAGCCACCCACGGCACCGCACCAAAATACGCAGGTCAGGACAAAGTCAACCCGGGCTCAGAAATCCTCTCAGCCGAGATGATGCTGCGCCACATGGGCTGGTTTGAAGCCGCTGACTTAATCGTTAAAGGAATGGAAGGGGCAATCGCTGCCAAGACCGTCACTTACGATTTCGAACGTCTGATGGAAGGCGCTAAGCTGCTGAAATGCTCAGAGTTTGGTGACGCAATCATCAAACACATGTAATTCAGTTTACAGTGAAATAGTTAACGGGAACTGATTAGTTCCCGTTTTTTATTGTTCAGTCTGAAACGGTTATCAAAAAGTTTGCAAAATGATTTAGCAAAACGGTATGAAATTTGTACAGTCTGTGGTGTGTTTTAAGGCTCAGATGTGTGGATGTTCTAAGTAAGGGGCTGCTTTGAGTGAGGAGCGGGCATTCATATTCTCACTATAGTACATCAAGATGTTGCTTAAGTATTCGAGTATCAATTAACAGTGAGCAGGTCAGTGCCCACGAGGTTTATCAGGCTAATTTATCGTCTCGGTGTGCCAAGTGCTTGATTTGCTGTGAGCCCTGCGGGCATCAATATGAGCTTAAAACATACTTAAAATAGGCTGGGGCAGCTCGGATAATATACTCAATAGCACTCAGATGGCTCTTTCGGGCTTCATCAAAAAAGTTGCCTTCATATCCATCCTGTAGTAGAGAATCACGAACAGCTTGTGAAATAAAACGGTCAGCAAATCCCGCCTCAAACACATTTATAGACAATTTATCTGGAAGGCCATATTTTAGGCTCTTCTGGAAATGCGCAAGCGATGTACCAGGCTCCCCAATTAGATCTTCTGGGGTAAAAAGGAAGTGCGCGAGCGCAGCCAGAATGAGCGCGCAATCAAATGCCAGAGTGCTCTCCACAAACTGGAGAATATCGTCATCACTCACCTTTCGTTTAAGCTTGCCGGCCTTCTTTTTAACCTTCATCTGCATTACTTGTCTGGATATTTCGCCATAGCTCGTTCCGTCCATCCACATGAGTGCGATCTGGAAACCTGCATCTTCAGGTTCGACGTTACGGAAAAAATGGCTATCACAGAGCTCTGCAAGTAGTGGCCATACGGCTGTGAGCCAAGTATCATTAGAATCCAGCGCTAAAAGCATATCTCTGTGCTGGTCCGACCATGTTTCTATGCGTTTAGTCTGTTTTGCACCCAACAATGTTTTGCCGAAGAATGCCTGTTTAACAGGCGAGCTTTCAATCAACTCAATGCGTCTGGCGACCAGCCTGAAATACTCTTCCAGCTTGTCTGCTTCTTCTGTAGAGGCGAGAGAGTAAGCCAGGGTCTCGCGTGCCAGTTCACCTGCCTTCTGTTCAAAAGCAGTGGCATCAGTAGTCGCACAGTTTGCCATCAGATAGCTTTCAAGCGTATGCGTCATTTTTTTACGCTCGGCCAAGGATCGCAACAACGATTTCACCAAAGTACTCTTTTGTGCCGGAATCAGGTGCGGAACTGTATTCGCCACATGCTGTGCCCAAGAGTCCCATTCAGTCTCTTTTTCCATGAGGTCCAGTAAATAGTCGCCCGTAAATGGCCATTTCTGGTTACGAGGAAGCGAAAAAGGTTTCAACAATAAGAGCAAAGAGCTGGTGACGTCTTCCGTGCGATCAGGAGATAACAGCTCAACGGCACTTTGAAATCGCCACGACTCCTGCCGGTTTTTCCTTCTGTCCCAAACTGTTGAATCGGCGAAGATGACAACACCCTCAGTGTGCATTCCGGCACGCCCTGCACGCCCTATCAAATTTTGGAAGTCGCGGACTTTTACACGCCCTACTCCTTGATTAACACCTTGTACTATGAGGTAACGAATAGGTAGGTTTACGCCTTGAGCTAAGGTGGATGTGCATGCAATGAAATTAATGAACCCTTTTTGCATACCGTGTTCGAGTGCTAGGCGAATTCCCTGGGGGGTATTACTGTGATGCGTATATATTCCCAGCTTTGCGGCTTTTAAGAGAAGGGAGTCGCTTCCGAAGTTACCTTCAATAATTGTTTTCAGTGCGTTGATCTCTTCAAGATTGGCGTAGGTCGCCGGCCATACAGTGTTATATCCCGCCTCTGCGATCTGCACCGCTCTCTTTGCTATGCCGTTTGCAATTAGTTTTGTTCCGCAGAAAATGGCAACGGAACCTTTACCGACAACCCGTAGACCTAGATATAGCGATACGTCGCTCGATTTCGTTCGGGTTGGAAACATCGAGCTGTCAGCTTTGAGCCCCGACAGTTCTACTGCTTCGATTATTCTCGGTACAAAGTAGTCTTCTCGGTCATAGCCATTTTCATGAAACATTAACTGCCCGAGCGACTCAGTCCAGCTTGCAAAAGCAACAGACCGGCTCGTGGGTAACAGCGTTGCGCCGTCAATAACCTGCGCCTTATCCGCCCCCATCAACCAGTTTGCGATCGCCAGCGGATTTTGCATTACAGCAGAAATAAGTAAGGTCTGCGCAGTGCTGGGCAACAATCCCTTGATCTCGGTGAGTAACAACTCATACGTTATCCCTCTTCCGCCAGTATCGAACTGATGACCCTCGTCGTAAACAACAAGACCAACATGTTTCAAAACCTGAGATGACTGGCGTAGTACATAGAGAAACTTTTCTGGTGTAAGGACTAATACATTCGATATTGAAGGGGGAACGCTTCCCAGCAATTCAGCAATTTGCTCAACAAAGTCAATCTGTAACGCATCGGTCAGCTCATTGACTTTGATGTCTTCGTCGGAAAGATCCTGTCGCAGTGATAAGGCGATTTCATGGCAGAGCGCCCGGAAAGGCGCGACTACCACCGCAAGCTTAGTGCGTGTGGACATAAATGCACTGCGCAGAATTAATTCAATCGACCTCGTTTTTCCAGCACTTGTGGGCATCTGAATCAGACCCGAGGCGCCACTGTAGATTCCTTTGGTCCCCAAAAGTAGCTGAGAGGGCCAGAGTTCTTTGGGAAAGTGTCGTCTCTGAATAACTGGTCGCCAGTACTCTGTGGATAAGCCTGAATAGTGGGGGAGTGTTGACCATGCTGATGCAGCAAGTCTCATACGGCAAACCGATATGGCGACATCAGCATAAAGTAACTCCTCAGCAGTACCCATTTTATAAACTTTACTGCGGAGAAGTTTCAGTAAGCTTTCAATATGCTGCGGTTGGGTTCCTTCGGCAAAATGCGTTATGATAGAGTGCGATATCAAACTAAGCAAAGTTCCATAACGTTCATCATCAAGAGGCCAATAGGTACTCCAGTCTGCTTTGAGGAGCCATTGTAGAAAATGCTCTACTTTGTTGCCTTCTGCTCTGTATTCAATTCGGCGGGCAAGGACTATGCTGCTGCCCGGTCTGCGAGCTATATAATAGGTGGCTGAAGCTAAAAGTAATGTTGTTCTTTCTAGGCCATGCGCAAATTTTGAATCAAGAACGGCATCAAAAAAGCTGGCGCAAAAATTGAGTTCAGTCTGTGATTCAGGGGGAGGCAGAGTTAGAGGGTGAGATAACTCTGCAAGCACCCCAGTAACGTCACCTAAGGTTGCTACAGTCATTACAAACAGCTGTAGTGGATCTGACCCTTCAGGTACTCTGAGGTGCAGGGACTCATCCAGACCAAATTCGTACATCTTCCCTTTTGAACGGGTTATGCCAAAGAGGCGCTTGCTGTTGAATCCGGCCTTCATTTGCAAGCCCTCTCGTAAAGCTCATGAACCAGTTGCATCTGCAGGTCAGAGCGTACAACCATTAAGTAAAGGGCGTCCGCATTCGAATGAGCATTTGCCAATGTTTTAGCAAGCTCTTCTTCATTGAAAGCAGTGTTGCAAAGAACTGCAACGGCACCAGAGAAGTATGCATAAGGGTTATCTGTGGGATTCTGGAAACGTGAAATTCGGTTCACTTCCAGTGTCTTCCCTTCACGAAGAAATCTGCGTTTAGTAGCGTTTAAAGTGACAGCCAGCCTTATATGCTGATCGCTAGAACCATCGTCAACCGCATTTTGAAGCTGGCCACCATAAGTGCCCCCCGAAAGTGACGCCTTAACCTCAAAGGCATAAAGAGCATCTCCAAAAGTGGAAGTGGCAGCATCTAATTGATGGAAGCCTATTATATCAACACCTTTGACAGATTCGTTGTTGCTCGCCTTTTCGGCGTATTTTTCCCGAGGCACCCAGAGATTGAGAATGAACTCTAAGTAGTCGGAAATAAGAAGCTCAGCGAAGTCACCCGAGCGAATTGAAGGCCCAGGCGCCTTGGTTTTGTCGGGAAAGATGTATGCATTCAGATATTGTTCAACCGTCATCCCCGTCCCGTATAAGAGCTCCGGAAGTTCCTTATCTGTGCAGTATTGTCGGCGAAAATGCAGTGCCCAGCAGTCAAGAAGCGCCGGATCGGTTGGGGGAGAGAACTCCCAAACATTTATGGTGTGGCCTTCAACAGTTTTTAAACCTGACGACCTTAAATTTAAACCTTTTAAATGATTGGGTAGCATAACACTTCCTTATGTTGGGATTTCGACCTTAAAAGGAGCAGCAACCCTATTTTTTGTTAGCAATATTGTCAAAATATAAGATTACACAAGGCTTCGTGCATAGGTAAACAATTTTTAGTATTGGTTTACGTTTATTAATTTACTCAACCTGAGGTTAACAATGTCAGCTTTTGATACAAAACTGACATGCAGCTTGGAAGGCCGATATACGAGCTTAACTATGGATCAATAAAATTTTATATCAACACCTTTATCCAATCTTTGCCACGATCATCATGATATTTATCAGTTTGCTGCTGGTTTTTATGGCCAAGCAGGTTTTGGGTATTAATTCCCTGTTCCCGATATAAACGCTCAGACAATGACCGCATTTCGTGAAATGTTGCAGGAGTGCCTTCTCCCCAATCGATATCGGTTTTATCCCTGGCTTTTTTAAAGTTGGTGGTCAGGGTATTTGCGGTTACCTGTCCGCCGGGCTGTGACTGTGATGTATTTCGTGTGTAGTGGACTAAATATTTGCTGACATACAGATCACGGCATCCGGCAATCACATCCCGCAGGCTGATATT
>OKVX01000585.1_pt1 | contig 18255 bp, 8 predicted proteins | sample 1606941 | NCBI WGS metagenome assembly OKVX01 (sample SAMN03281016, study PRJEB24777) | human gut metagenome | isolation source: fecal sample PR161 from 1 month old female Malay infant, caesarean... | reverse complement strand
ATCGCCGAGGCCAGCCGCTACTCGCAGATCTGGCTCACCAGCCACTCGCCGGAGCTGGCGACGTTGATTGAGAAGCAGCGATCGTTTTCGCTGTATCAGCTGTCGATGACGGAAGGGGAGACGCGGGTGGAGAGGCTGGGGTAGTCTCAATGGGCACGGAGGCTGTTTTTTCGCATCTCGCTTCAGTGAAGCATGCCAATAAAGAACCCCAGATACCCGGCCCTGCTTAACCATATAAAGCGGCTGGTAAGGCCGGAGCGCCGGATATTAATCAACTCTCTCATGGAGGCCAGGCCATCATTTTTGATAACGACATTTTTTGCACAATAGCGGCAATGCATAATCAGAAATAAAATTCCGGCGATCGCAAAAGCAATATAACTTTCGCGACTTCCCCAAAAATGGGGGCTTAATTTTAAATAGGTTAATCCCCAGATACTGACTAGAAAGACGATAAATGAAGATGCTGCGATGTTCATGTCTCGCTTACTACCCAGACCAAAAAAAAGCGCATCAAAGAAAAACATCGTGGTAAGAGGTGACTGAACGCTTCTTCCCGTCATTTTACTAAAACGGACAAACACGACAGTTCCGATGAAAAATGCGAACAGCGCAATTCCTAACAGCAGATAAATCATTTGATTAGTCCTTTTTGAAGGGCCAGGATATGAGGTCGGGACTGTTAGAGCCGTTAGGTTTAGAGAGAAATGACTCAGCAAATGATGTAAAAACTTTCTTCAATACTGCTTAGTGCGATATTTTATACTAACCAAAATCAATTAAGCGATTGTTTTTGCTCAGAAGCCGATAAGTAAAAAAAGAAGAAAGGAAAAAAGTATTTTTTTCATTTCAGTTTTCCCCTGGCAAAATCTTCGCCTGCTTTTCCTGCTCTCTCAGATAGATAGCCACCTACTGTAACACCTGCTATTACTGGTAATTGGTTTACGGTACCACACCGCTATCTCGCCCCGAGCCGTAGTGCATCGGATGGAAATAATGGTTGTAGAATCATGCCTTCATTAAAAATGAATATTTTTGGTGACAATGCCGCGACATCATAAATATTTTCAAGCACTAATCTTAAATTTGTTCTGAATATAGGTATATTTGCATCGTCTGCAATGACATAAACATTTTCATTTTTTAGCCAGGATTGACAGAGTAACTCATCACTTGTTTCAAAGTCTCTAAAGCTTATTTCAGACCAAGATATGTTTCTGCTAACAAAGGGATACCCTTCCAGAATAGTAGTTACCCGCTCTTCTTCTTTATCAATGATAGTGAAATCAGCACTAAGAGCCTCTTTACACTCTTCGAATAAACTCATGAGATCTACCTGTTCATTTATTTAAGCCTTAATGCTTTTTCCATTATCTCAAATAGTATTACTTGCTTAACACCATTTCCTGCCCCTTTGTATAATCTCTATCATTCATATGGATATCTTTTACAGGATCATAATCGACTCACCGCGCTGAGCCCACCGAAAATATTCCAATTATATTTCTCGGACAGAGTTCTTCAGAAGATTCGCGCTAACATTAATATGTAATTTAGCCGATTATAAGCACTGGATACCGCGACTATCCCTCGCCAGATTTAAGACAGACTGCCATTTCTTTATCGAAAGGTTTTTCCTCATTTCAGCTTAAAAACTTACTCTCAGCAACAACTAGTATTTTTTAAAAGAAATATACCAGCAACCTATACCAACAATAATCCCACCCAATGATGCGCCCTTAATAATCCTCACTAACTCAAATAGACTTATCTCAACAGGGATATTACGAATGAAATAGAGATAGGCCTTTGCAAAAAAATAAGTTAGCAAAGCAATAATATCCATTGTTAAGATCAGCGTCAGCAAAATCAAAATAAAAGACATCAGCCATCTTTTTTCGTTCATTTTGCTGCTCCATTCTTGTTATTAGCAGGAGTAGATGGGTCTACCACCACATTAAATACTTCACCTGCAACGCCGCCGCCTGCAGCTCCAACAATCCCAGGCACTGGACTCAATCGATAAGGCTGAGATATACCATATCCAATATCCTCCCACTGTAAAGATTTCCACATGGGGTTAACAACGTCACCCAATATCGGTTCTATTAATTTATTACCTACTCCATAACCAATTGCTCCACCCAAACCACCGATAGTTCCGTAAAGGAATGGATTTTTTCCATCCAGGTAGCTTACGATGGCGCTGCTACCAGCATTGATAAGAACTGTTGATTCAAATCCAGTATAACGGGTTAAAGCACCGCTCCAGTAGGCAGCAATAACGTTTTTAGGATCAACGGAACCATTCATCACATAATCAACACCACCCACAGCTCCAGCACTGATGACACCAGAAATGACCATTGCTTCAGGAAGAATGCCTCCGGACATCACTGTTCCCACAGCCGCCATCGCCATCTGGCAGGATACCGGTGTGCCTCCGCTGCAGGCTTCTTTAATCGCGGCCTGCTGCTCTGCCTGCCATTTTTCTGTCGTTCCCGGTTTTACAGCATTTGCAGCTGCCAGAACGCTGGCAAGGTTGTTATTCTCAGCACTATTTTTCCCTGCACTGGCCCCAGTCGCCGCACCAGCCGTATTTCCCCCGGCAATCCCGCCAGCTATGCCCGCTGAAACAGATGCCAGCGTACTCACGGTTTGCTTCTGTTCTTCCGTCAGCTTCGACGGGTCAGTATCGGGATAGAACTGTCTGGCGATAGCTGTCGCAATCAGTTCGCCGGATGCGGCTCCCACAGCGCCCGCTGCGGCACTGTTGCCCTGAAGGGCTGCGGTTACGCCGCCGAGGATGGCATGGGCAATCGCTTTTGCCGCCGTATCGTCATCAATGCCTGCATGATGGCCGATGATGTTCGCCAGCTCCGGTGCTGACGCGCCCGCCAGCGCCCCTCCGATATTGCCGCCCGCCAGTCCCTGCAGTGCTGCTGTGGCCGCCTGGATGCCGTGCTGCATGGCGCTGCCCGTACCATACTTTTCCTGCGTCTCTTTATATTCCGGCGTAGCACGCAGTTTCGCCAGATAATCCTGGCGATCCTTTTCTGTCGCGTTAGCCGGAATATCACCGTATTTATCCTTTGCCGCCTTCAGCCCGTTCAGATCACCCTGCGTCCTGGCAATATCCGCCACCTGGCTGCCAATGTCGCTGATCATCCCAACTGCGTTCAGACGGTTCTGCTCTTTCTCCTTGTCGAAGATCGGGCTGATGCTGTCGTTGGCATGTTCGGTGTCGCGGCTCAGATCGGCCACGTCCTGCTTCTGGTTTGCCTTGTCGCGGATAGTGAGGGAGCCCTCTGCCACCGCGGCCTGCGTGGTGCCTTCCTTATGACCTTTGTTACCCGCAGCGGAGATCATGCCGCCCGGCAGGTTGCCCTGGAATTTATCCCCGAAGCTGCCGCCGCCGCTCAGGCTGATACCGGAGTGCGAGGTTTTAAAGTCCGCTTCGTTGTGGATATCGCTGAAGCCCAGCGTCCCGGTGTCGAGGCTGTTTTTATCCGGCGTGGCGGTAGAGGCGATAACCGCGCCATCAAGCTGGGTGTGATGCCCGACGGTGATGTCGAAGCCGCCGTCCCCGGCATACAGCCCGGTTTGTTCGGCCACCGAATCAAAGCGGCTCTTCATCTTGTCCTGGCTGGCGTTGATATAGCCTGAACCGGACATGGTGCCGAAGGTGAAGCTGCCCCCCGCCGCAACGCTGGTCTGCTTGCTGTCGTAGTCGCTGTTGTCCTGCTGGCTGCGCATCAGCAGATCGTGACCAACATCTGCCACGATTTTATCGCCGTTAACCTGGGCCCCGTTGAGCACGGTGTCGTGCCCGCTTTTAAGGGTGACGGTTTTGCCGCTGTCGATGGTGGTTTCGGTCCAGTCGGTACCGTTGCCTTTATCCTTGCCGTGCGCGGCGTTGACGTTGGCAAACACGCTGATACCCGCGCCGTTGCCTCCGGCACCGATGCTCACGCCGATACCGCCACCGCTGCTGCTGTTCTTGCCGCTGGTTTTTTGGGTGTTCGCCGCGCCGGACAGCAGAATGTCGTTCTGTGCATCCAGCGTGGTGTCGCTCCCGGCTTTCAGCTGGCTGCCCGCAATCACGATGTCACCGCTGTTCACGCCGTTGTTTTTGCCGTTCGCGGTGATGGTGAGATTATTGCCTGCGTTCAGCGTGCTGCCTGCCACCGCATCACTCTCAGCATGCTGCTGTGATTTTGACTTCTGGGTCGTCAGCGAGAGGCTCACCCCCATTGCGTTCGGGTCGCTGGTGGTTGCCGCCATATCCGCTGCCTGCCCGGCCTGCACACCGGACAGCACCGTTTTGGTGGCCTGAAGGGCTTTCAGACGGCCATCACTTTGCTCTTTGGTCTCCTGCGCCGCGCTCACGGCATTGTTAATAGCGCTACCGACGGTGCCGGAGAGCGCCACGGTGAGCCCGCTTTTCTTCTGCTCGAAGGTTTCATCCCGGGTGCGCTTGTCGTGCCCCGGCTCGATGATGACGCTGTCGCCGCTGAGGCTTAAATCCTTCCCGGCGATAAGATCCGCCCCGCCGACGTGGGCCTGGTTTCCGGCAGAAATCGCGACGTTACCGCCCGTCGAGCCCACCGTACTGAAGCTCTGGCTCTGGGTGGTGCCCTTCTCACGGAGATCCTGGGTACTTTTGCTGCTGCCGATGGTGAAACCAATCCCGCCCGAGCCCATCAGGCCGGATTTTTTCTCTTCCTTAAAGCGCCAGGAGGTATCGCTGTTCGTGGCCGCCACGATATCGACGTTGTTGCCCGCCTTAAGCTTCACGTCGCCATCGCCCGCCACGGCGGAACCGTTCACCAGCAGGTTATTGCCCGCAACGACCTGCACGTTATCGCCGCTCAACAATGAGCCGGATTCACGCGTCGCGCTGTTCTCCTCGATGGTGTGGGTGGTTTTCTTGCTCAGGAACCCTTTTTTGGTTTTGGTCTGCTCTTTGTAGTGATAATCGCTTTCGGTTGCGGTATTGAGAGTGACGTCACGGCCTGCCGCCACGCCGATATCGCCCTTCGCCGTTACCTGCGCGGCTTCGGTGGTGACATCGCGCCCCGCGAGGATCTGGGTATTCGCCCCGCTGGCGATCTCGGTTCCCTGCTGGCGTACGGACTCGTTGATGACGGTTTTCTTGCCTGACTTATAGCTATCGCCCTGCGTGGTCTCTTCCGCCGCCAGATTCACGTCGCGACCCGCCTGCAGCCCGACGCTTTTCTCCGCCGCCAGCGCGGCGGCCTGAGCGTTGATATCCTGCCCGGCCTTCAGGACCAGGTTATCGCCTGCGGAAATTGTGGTGCGGTCGAGCCCGGTGCTGTGGGACTCGCTTTTCCCTTTACGGCTGCTTTCGCTGGTCTGTGCCGCGTTCAGATTGAGATCGTTGCCCGCGCTCAGCCCCGCGCTGCCGCCCGCCTTCAGGTCGCTGGCGGTCACGTCAAGGTTGTGCCCGGCGTTCACCAGCAGGTTGCCGCCCGCGGTGACGTTACTGCCCTGATACGTGACGGACGAACGGCTGGTTTTCGCCCGGCTGGAGCTGAATGCGTCGTTGATCTGATTCGCGTTGACGGCAATATCGCCCCACGCGTTCAGCAGCATATCGCCGCCGGAGGCCAGGTTCGCCCCGGTAACGGTGATGTTTTTCCCCGCCTCAAGCGACAGGCCATCCTGCGCGGTAATAGACGCCGTGTTGCCCAGCAGGGTGTCTTTCAGGCCGATCTTGCCGTACTTCCCGCCGGCGTTGATATCAATCTGCTCAACCTGGGTCAGGTTGTTGATGCTGCCGTCCAGGCTCTCCAGCGCGACCGTTTTGCCGCTGATGGTGGAGCTGATGTTATTGATATCGCCGATGGCGCTCAGGTTCAGGTTGCCGCCCGCTTTCATCAGGCCGTTGTTGAGGTTGCTGATGCTGTTCTGGCTGTCGAGCGTCAGGCTGTTTTTCGCCAGCAGCGAGCTGCCGCTGTTGGTGATGTCGCCGCCCTTCAGGGTGACGTTGTTGCCCGCGATTACGCTGCCGTTATTGACGGTGACGTCCTTCGGTGACAGGTAGAGTTTCGGCACCATCACCGTTTCGCCGTTGACGGTGGCTTTCTCCCACCACAGCAGGCTGTGGTCGAGCGCGGCAATCTGATCCGCAGTCAGCGAAACGCCAAACTGCAGGCCCAGCGACTGCTGCGCCGCCGCGGCGTTATCCATCAGATAGCGCATCTGATCCAGATCGGAGCCGATGCCGTTCAGGTAGCGGTTACCGGTCTGGTTGAGCACCACGTTGGAGACATAGCGGGTATCGAACGCCGCATCGCCGAGGAAGCGGTAGTCGTAATCCGGGTTCAGGTTGAGGCGGCCGAGCATGTAAGACGAGCCGAGGAACTGCTTCTCGTCGGTAAACGCCAGCCGCGTCTCCTGCGGCGCAGTGGACGACGGTTTGACCCCGAGCATTGCGTTCAGATCGGCAAACAGGGCGGGATCGAGCTGTCCGAGACCGTTCAGTTTCGGGTTGATGCCGATCAGGTACGGGCTTTTCGGGTTGTCGGAGAAGACAAAATAGCCGTTGTTGCCCGACGGAAGCGGGTAAGCGCTGGTATCGACGCGCTGGCCCTGGTAATGCCCGACGGCGCCGCCCTGAGCGGTTCTGAGATCGGCGGTGGTGACCCCGGCGTTCGCCAGTGCGCCCAGCTGGCCGAGGTTCGCGTTGCCTTTCTGCGTGGTGCCAATGTTGCTGAGAGGCGTGCCGGACGCGCCGCCGTTTTCCAGCGCGCCGCCGCCGTTAAGCTGCTGCAGCGCACCCTGGAGCTGATCGTTCCACTGCGGCGAGTTCACCGCCACGGTGCCGGTATTGCTCAGCCCCTGTTTTTGTACGCCGCTGCCGACGCTCTGGTTGCTGAGGGTGTTCAGCGACGGCGTGGAGATAACGTTGCTAACGCCGCCCGCGTTCGCAGTGGTATTGGTGTTGCTGATGTTACTGGTGAAGTTTGCGGTGACGTTACCGCCCGCCTGGATGACGGCGCGGTAGAGTTCACCCGGTTGGAATTCTGTTTCATGCCCAACCAGATTGTACTCAATAGTATCATTCTGGAATTTGATATTCTTACTACCAGCCACGCCTAACTTACTTGTTGCGTAACCAACAGACGTAGATAACGGTTTATATTCATAAATCAGGTAATCAACCTCACTACCTGCCTGCCAGCTCTGGTTATTTAATTGATTTCCAGACAGGTGAATATCACCGTTTGCCAATATATTGCTGGCATTATTATCAAGTCTGGAAGCCTGAATAGTCAGGTCACTACCTGAAGAAATACGCCCTGATGGAGAATCGCCCCCTGTGATAACAGTTGTGCTGTATCTTCCGGAAAAACGCTGCCTGACTGTATTTTTAAAAGGAGCCAGATAATAGTATGTGGAGCGATGGATATTACATGCACTATTAGCTCCACAGTTACCAGCACCCGGACCAGTAATGACTTCTCGCGAATAAAAACCATAACTTCCATCTGGCAGAGCCGTAACAGGCACATCTATTGTTGACTCACCTGTCATCCAGTCATCAACTGGTTGTACCTGACTCTGAGTTGAAGCTTTAAGCCCTTCCCGCTCATTTCGTAAGTTGATGGTTTTAATATTAAGACTTCCACCCTGCGTCTCAATATTCCCAGACGTGTTCACCACCTGGCTGTTCGCATTCCCTGCCGCATCCCGCTGCATCCACAGGTTGTTTCCCGCCATGATGTCGCCGCGCTGGTTGGTGATGCTGTCGGCAAACAGCGCCAGGTTATTCGCCGCGTACAGCAGCGCGGTGTTGACGATGGCGCCCGGCGCGCTCAGGGTCAGCGAGCCGCGCGTGCCGGTGAAGCCGTCGACGGTAATGTTGCTCCGGCTGGCCACGGTGATGTCACCTCCGCCCTGCACCGAACCCGCGGCATTCAGCGCCACGCTGCTGCCGGAGAGCGTACTCGTGCCGCCGCCGGTGGTGATTTGTCCGTTGTTGCTGAGCTGCCCGCCCGCGTTCAGGTTGACCGCCTGCCCCTGCAGCACGCTGCGGTTATCAATGTCGCCGCCGCTGTTGATGGTGAGGGTTCTGCCTGCCGCCACGGCGGTTCTGCTGGTAAACGCGTTCGTCAGCTGCAGCGTTAAGTCCCCCAGAGACACCAGCTGGCCGGTAAGGTCCAGCCCCCGGCTCTGCAGCCACAGGTTGCCGCCGCTCAGCAGCTTGCCGCCCGCGCTCTGGGTTACCTGGTCCGCGCCAATATTCAGCTGCGTGTTGCCGAGCAGCGTGCCGCTGTTGTTCAGCTGGCTGTAGTTCACAGTCAGCTGTCCCGCCTGGGTGGTGCCCTGGCTGGCGAAATTGGTGCCGGTCAGGGTGGCGCGATCGGCCACCCACGTGCCGCCGTTGGTGGCGTTTGCCGCATTGAGTATCAGGTCGGTGGCCTGCAGCCAGCCGGTGCCGGTGAACTGCGGCGTGCCGAGCGTCAGGCGCGCGCCGGAGAGGAGTCTGCCGTCGTTACGCGCCTGCGAGGAGGCGGTCACGCGCGTCTCGCCGCCGCCCTGGATAAGGCCGTAGTTAAACAGCGCGGGCGTGGTCAGCGTCAGCGCATCGCGGCTGACGATTTCGCCTCCGCTGTTGTTGGTCAGCGTCCCGCTGAGGGCCAGCGTCGCGCCGTTATCGCCCTGCAGACGTCCGTTGTTGGTGAGCGCCCCGGTGGTGATGCCGAGCGTGCCCCCCTGCATTTTGCCGTCGCTGGTGACGGAGGCCGCCGTGACGTTCAGCGCCCCGCCGGACAGCAGGGTGCCGCCAGACTGCTGGCTGAACGCGCCGGTCTGGCTGAGGGTCAGGCCATTCACGCCGCTGATGGCGCCGCTGTTGCTGAGCGTGCCGCCCGTCAGCGTCAGGTTTTTCGCCGCCCACTGACCCTGGTTCGCCAGCGTCGCGGCCTGCAGCGTCGCCGCACCCAGCGCGGTGATCCTGCTGCCTGCGGTTCCGGTGAGCGTATCGGCCAGCGTCATCTGCAGCGCGTCGGCGCTCTGCACCGCGCCGCTGTTGGTGAGCGACCGGGCGTTAAGCAGGATGTTCTGTGCCTGCCAGCTGCCGGCGTTGGTCACCGCGCCGGACGCAATCGTCAGCGCGCCCTGGGTAAGAAGCTTGCCGCCTGCGCCGTTGATCAGCTCCTGCTGCGGCGCGGCCATCGCCATGCGCGCCATCAGCCGCTGCTGCCCCTGAACGGTCAGGCTCTGCAGACCAGTTAGTTAAGGTGCCCTGGTTGTTAATGCTGCTCTGATGCACCGCGAGGGTGTTCCCCTGCACGGTGCCGCTGTTTTTTAGGGTGCTGCCGCCGAGCGTCACCTCGCCCTCGCTGAGGAGCTGCCCGCGGTTATCCAGCGTCTGTGCGGTGATATCTGCCCGGCCCTGGCTCATCAGCGAGCCGGTTGAGGTCAGCGTGCCGCCGGTCGTGGCCGTCAGCGTTCCCTGGCTGAGCAGAGACCCGCCGTGCGTCCAGTCGCTGGCGCGGATGTCCGCACCGTTCCCCTGCAGCGTGCCCTGCGTGGTCAGCTGGCCTGCATCCAGCGTTAGCATGCCGCCGGAGAGGGTGCGCGAGGCCGCGCCCGTGGTCAGCGTGGTCCCGGTGAGCGCCAGGCCGTTCGTTCCCTGCATCAGCCCGCCGTTGTTCATATCGCGGGCGGTGAGGGACAGCGTACCGCCCGTGATGCGCCCCGGGTTCGCCAGGGTATCCGCGGTGAAGGCGGTCGCGCCGCCGCTCTGCAGCAGCCCGGTATTCGTTAACGCTCCGCTGAGCGTGCCGCTGAGTCCCGTCTGCCCGTTCACCGTGCCGCTGTTGGTGAGGGTGGTGCCGGTCATGCCCAGCGTGGCGCCCTGCAGCGTACCGGCGTTCGTCAGCTGTCCGCCCGCCAGCGTGAAGCCGCCGCCGGAGAGCCATTTACCGTTCAGCTCGTTGATAAAGCGGTCGGCGGTGGCGTTAACCGCGTTGCTGCCCTGCATCAGGCCGCTGTTGCGCAGCTCAGTACCGCCTGCTGTCAGCGTTTTGCCCGCCACCGTGCCGCTGCTGGTCAGCGTCGTCGCGTTAAGCGCGGCATCGTCGGTGGCAACGATGTTCCCCGTGTTGGTCAGGGCATTGCTCAGGCCCAAATCCAGGCTTTGCGCCTGAATATCGCCCCGGTTCGTCAGGTCGCTGCCCCGCAGGGTGAACCCGCCCTTCACCAGCAGCAGGCCGGCGTTATCGAGCGTGTCGAGGGATACGTTCAGAGGACTGCCGCTCACCAGCTGCCCGGTAGCGCCGTTGCTCAGTGCGCGGGTGGTCAGCGCCAGCGTGTCGTTACCCTGGAGAATCCCGGTGTTGTTCAGCTGCGCAGCCTTTACCGTGAGGGCTTTCCCGGCCAGCTGGCCGTCGTTGAACAGCTGCGCCGCCGTCAGCGTGAACAGGTTCTGGCTGAGCAGGGCGCCCGTGTTATCCAGCCTGCCGGTCGCGGAAAGCGTCAGGGCATCCAGCGTCTGAACGCTGCCCTGGTTGTTCAGGCTCCCGGCGTCAAGCGTCGCGCTGCGCCCCTGAAGGCTGCCCGCGTTGCTGAGGGTTTGTCCGCTCAGCGTCAGGGTCTCGCCGCCCGTCACCTGGCCCTGAGGCTGGTTCGTGAAGGTGTTCCCGGACCAGGCCAGCGTGCTGCTGCCCTGAAGCAGACCGCTGTTCTGCAGGTCGCCCCGCAGGGTCAGCACTTTCGCCAGCAACTGGCCACGGTTATCGGTCCTGTCGGCCTGGACATCCAGCACCTGCTGGCTGAGCACCTTACCGCTGTTGGTCAGCGTGCCGGTCACCGCCGCCGTCACGCCCGCTTCCCCCAGCGCGTTACCGGTATTCATCCACTCACCGGTGGCCAGGTTCAGGGTGTTGCCCTGCAGCAGCCCGGCGTTGTTCAGGGTGGTGTGGTGCAGGGCGAGCGCGCCACCGGAGAGCAACATGCCCGCCTGCTGGTTGCTGAGCTGTGTCCCGGTCGCCGTCAGGGAGTGTGTCCCCTGCAGCGTGCCGCCGTTGGTCACCGACGCGCTGTTAAACTGCGCGTCGGTACCGGCCATCAGCCCGCTGTTCGTCAGGCTGGCGGTGGTCAGCGTCAGGCCGTTCCGGGCAATCACCCGCCCGTCGGCATCGTTGCTGGCCTGTCGGGTCAGGTTCAGCAGCAGCGCGGTGGCGCTGAGCTCGCCGCTGTTGGCCAGCGTTTCACCGCCGAGCGTCAGCGTTCCGCTGCTGCGCAGCGCGCCACGGTTAGTGAGGTCTGCCACGCCGAGCGTCAGCGCCGAGTCCCCCTCGACGGTGCCCTGGTTTTGCAGGCTGTCCGCCGTGATGTGCAGGTCGCTGGCCGCAATATTGCCCGCGTTCGCAAACGCAGTGCCGTTCAGGGTGAGCCGGTCGTCCGCCAGCAGACGTCCGGTATCGGTGTTAGTCAGGCTGAGGTAGTCGCTGCTCAGGCTGACGCCGTTGATTTCCCCCTGGTTTGTCAGCGTGTCGCCCCGGAGGCGCAGCGTGCCGTCGGTGGTGATAAGCCCGCTGTTAGACAGCACCGGAACGTTCAGCGTTAAATCCTGCGTGCTGTAGACCGATCCGCCCGCGAGGTTTGTGAGTGACCCGGTCTTCAGGCCGAGCAGGGTGGTCCCCTGCAGCAACCCGCTGTTCTCCACCGAGGCAGCGTCCAGCGCCAGCGCACCGGCAACCAGCGTACCGCTGTTGGTGATGCGGTCAGGAGCCGTCAGGATCATGCGATCCGCTTTTGCGACGCCGGACTGGAGGATGTTCTGTCCGCTGAGCGCGATGGCGCTGGCGGTAAGCTCTCCGCCGCTGGTCAGGTCGCCGGTTGCGTTAAAACTCAGCGCGTTACCGGTGGATTTCCCGGCGTGCGCAATCGTGCCCGCCGTCACCGACAGAGCGCCTTTCGCCGCCTGCGTGCCGTTCAGCGCGGCATTCTGCGCCTGCAGGGTAAGCCCCTGCCCGCTCTGCAGATGCGCATCCTGGCCGGTGGTCAGGTCGCCGGTGCTGACGGTTAAGGCCCCCGCCGCGTCCGTCTGCCCGTTCAGGCTGGCGCTGCGGGTCGCGGAAATCTGTACATTGCCCTGGCTGGTGGTGCGGGACGCCTGACCGCTGGTCAGGGTGCCGGCCTGCGCCGTCAGCGCCGTCGCGCCGGACAGGGTGCCGTTCTGTTCCAGCACGTCTGCCGTCACGCTCATCGCCCCGTCAGCCAGCAGGCTGCCGCTGTTACGCAGGGCCTGCTGCGCCGTGACGTTCGCATTGCCTTTCGCGCTCAGCGTGCCCCGCTGCTCCAGGGTATCAACGCTCAGCGCCAGGTTGCCTGCGCTCTGCAGGGTACCGCTGTTAGTGACCGTCTGCCCCTTCAGGGTGACGTCGTTACCCTGCACCGTGCCGCCGTTTGTCAGCACTCCTGCGTTCACGTCAAGGTGGCCTTTCGCCGCCAGCTGGCCGCTGGTGGATACCCTGTCGCCGGAGAGGGCAATGTCACGCCCCGCATTCACCTGCCCCTGATTACTGACGGCGCTGCCCGTCAGGCGGATATCGCCCGTGGCATCGGCCCGGCTCTGGCCGTCCATCACCAGCTGTCCGCCGCTCAGGGCCAGATTCTCCCCTGCCGAGATCGCGCTGGCCGTGGATGACAGCGTGCCGCCGCTGCTGAGGGTCGCGCGGGTATCGCTACCGCTGCGGGTATTCGCCAGCGTGATATCTTTCCCGGCCGTCACGCTGAGCGCGCCTTTGCTGGTGACGCTGCCGCCGCGCTGCGTCAGGCTGCCGTCGGTGGACAGCGTGGTGTCGGCCTGGCCGTCAGCGTCGCATCCGCAAGCGCCATTCCCTGTTTGCTCGTGACGGTTAGCGCCCCGCCCTGAGCCGACACGCCGCCGCCGTTGACAGTCAGGGTAGCTTTACTGTCCAGCGTCGCCGCGCCGCGGGAGACCAGGGAGGTATTGCTGAGCGTCATCCCCTGCCCGCTGCTCACCGCAAGCGCGCCCGCGCTGTTTGTCCCGCCGCCCGTCGTCTGCACTTTCCCCGCAGCGGAAAGGCGCATATCGCCCTGGCTGGCGAGCGTGCTGTTATTGAGTTCCACATCCTGCGAGCTGGCCACATTCAGCGCGCCACCGGACTGATGGCTGCCGTTGAGGGCCACTCCCGCGCCGTTCGCGGTAATCGATCCGCTGGCCAGGCTGTTCGTGACCGTCAGTTTCCCGCCCGCGTCCAGCTGAATATCGCCCTGGCGCGCGGTGAGGTTGCCGAGGTTCACCCCCACGCCCGTCTCGCTGGAGACCAGGCGGATACGGTTCGCATACATCCCGCCGAGCGCGCCGGTATCCACGGCCACCACGGGCGCGGCACCCTCACCGGCAATCGGCCTGACGCTGCCGTCTGCGCCCACGCGGTTCGCCCCTGCCGTTACCGTCAGGTCGTTCGCATGTATCGCGGCGTTCACTTCCGTTGCGCGCGCAATAATCGACAGCGCGTCGCTCTTGCTGGCATCCAGCCCCTGGCCTTCAACCGTGATGGCGCCTTTCGTCACCTCCAGCGCCTGCAGGTTACCGCTGGCGTCGAACTGCGGTTTCCCCGTGGTCAGGGTGACGTTCGGGGTGTTGATAAATCCGCACCCGTTACAGGTAATGCCGTACGGGTTGGCCACCATGACGTTTGCTGCTTTACCGGCGACTTCCGTATAGCCCTGCAGCTGCGAGCGGCTGGCACCCGTGACTTCGTTGATAATGCCTTTCGCTTCCCGCCCGGCCTGCAGGTTGGGGTTGTTCTGGATAAGCCCGCCCAGCTGGGTCTGGGTTAAACGGTCCGTGCCGTTGTTGAGGATAAGCCCCTCTTTGCCGACGTTATACTCACCGAACTGGTTATGCGAGATACCCGCCCCGTTGGGCGTGGCGATGTTGACGACCGGCACCCCGTTCCCCGCCCGATCGACCGTGGTCTGCCCGGTCGGCGTAAGCGCCGCCGCGACGGCAGGTGCCATCGGCTGCCAGACCATCAAACCGCAGACAATCCAGCTGATCAGACGCTGCGAGAAACGAACGGGTGGGTGACGGGTATCCATAGTCGTAGAGTCTCTTAAAGCATGAAGGCAATGCGCCAGTTAACGCTCACATGATCCGGGCCGAGCCAGTCGGGGTAGTGCAGGGGCGTCCCGACCGAAATCTGGCTGCTGTACCCGCGCCCTGCGCTGTTCAGTCCCACCGAAGCGCCCCACAACGTGCCGGAGGCAAAGCGGTCCTGACGGTCTTTTTCCAGCCAGCCGCCGTCAACGGCGACCGTTGCGCTCACCGCGCCAATCACCGGAAGGGTGAAGAGGGAATATCCCAGCTCGTTGCGCCAGTAGCCGCCGTTGTCCCCGGACAGGTACTGCTCTTTAAAACCGCGCACGGAGCTTTCACCGCCGAGCGTCAGGCGCTCGGAACCGTACAGCCGGTCAGGCGACCACTGGCCGTAGGCGCTGGTCAGCCACCAGGCATTACGGGTAATCGGCCGCTGGAAGCTGGCGTTCAGGCTCCATTTACGGAATTCCGCGCGCGGCATATCCCCGGACTTATCTTCGTCGGTTTCGGCATTGAACCACGGCATGCCGTGGCTCCAAGTCGGGTTGAAGGTCGCCACGCCGCCCAGCATTTTTTGCGTGTGCGTAATGCCCAGAATCAGGCTGGAGAGGTTGCGCGTGCTGCTCTGAAGCGGCGCGTCGTTGAGCCAGTTGCGGCTGGATCGCTGAACCACGCCTGCCGCAATGCCGGTTTTCACCTCCCCGTTGCGGAAGACCACCCAGGACGCGTTAAGGCGGTGGGTTTTGGCATCGCCCGTGGAGAGCCAGTTGAATCCCTGGTTACTGATGGTGGTCCGGTAGTTACTCCAGGCGTAGCTGTAGTCCAGTAATCCGTAGCCAAACGGCACGCTGACGCCCGCCTGGAAATTCTGCGCATCGTACGCGCTGGCAAAATCACTGCTGCGCCCGCCGCTGACAAACCATTTATCCGCCAGCCCCAGTATATTATTGGCGGTGAGCACGCCGCTCAGCTGATCTTCGCCGGTACTCTTCTGCCCGCTATTATCCAGGCTTACCGATGCACTTAAGGGAAATTCCGGCTTTGCCGTAAGATTAACAATGGAATATCCGGCCTGCGTTCCCGGAAGAATTTCAATCTGAACCGGATCGGCGCGCAAACGGTTAATTTGCTCCATGCCCTGTTCGATGTCGCGTAAATTAAGGATGCCGCCCACCCGTCCCGGAAACGCCATTTTCAGCATACGCGGCGTTTCGCCTTCCAGACGGATCGCTTCCAGTCTGCCTTCCAGCACAACAATATTCAGCTGGCCGCCGGAGAGATCCTGCTCGGTAAGAAAAGCGCGGCTGGTGATATATCCCCGGCTGATATACCAGTCAGAAATATGGGCGAGAAGTTCCGTTATTTTCGCCATATCCAGACAGCGGCCCTGCCACGGCGCGACAAGGGTCTGCCGGGTTTTCGGGGAGATTAAGGTCGCACCGGAAAGGGTAATGGTATGAATGGTGAAACAGGGTCCGGAGCCGGAAACAGGCAGCGGTCTGGCGGGCGCGGGGCGAGGAATACTCCGCTCCAGCTCCTCACGCTGTTGCTGGTTCTGTAATAAAAGCTGCTGCTGTTGCTGTTGAATGGAATCGCGATCGGCTGGCGATAAAGGTGCAGCACTCACCCTCGCTGAAAAAAGCGAAAAGAATAAGATAGCAACGGCATAATTTACTAATGAAATTATTCTAATTTTTATTTCGGCGCTATTCATCCATGCCACAAAAATGTCCGCAATGATTATTTTTGTAATATAAGAGTTTTCTTAAAGCGAGTATATCTAATTTGAATTAGGGCTCCTAAAATTAATAGTTATTTCAGAAGAGTGAGAAGGATATTAAGAGAAAATAAGAAAGGATTTAACTCACCCTTAAATCTTGAGTTAGCCGTAATACACTAGGCATGAAGCCGAAACGTCTTTCGCCACTCCGCCGGACTCACCCCAAAACGCGCCTTAAACTGCTGTCGCCAGGTGACGGCGGAATTAAATCCCACCAGCTCAGCCACGCGTTCAATCGGCATATTTCCGGCTTCCAGCAGGATTTGGCTGCGCCGCAGGCGTTCGGCGGTCAGCCAGTTGGCGACGCTCATCCCTGTAGCGTTAACAAAATGACGAGTCAGGGTGCGGCGGCTCATCGAGACCACCTCAGCCAGCGAGTCCAGACTATGTTGTTCGGTGATGTGCTGCTGCAGGTAGTCGATCAGGCAGTTAATGCGTCCGTCGCGGGTATCTTTAGGCACCGGCTGGGCGATGAACTGCGCCTGCCCGCCCTCGCGGTGGGGCGGAACAATCATCCGGCGGGCAATCTGGTTAGCAACCACGCTGCCAAAGCGCTGGCGAATGATATACAGGCAGCAGTCGAGGGCTGCGGCAGTACCGGCGGAGGTGATGATATTGCCGTCATCCACGTAAAGGGCATTAATATCCAGCCGAACGTTCGGGAAGAGCGACTGAAACTGACGTTCGAACTCCCAGTGGGTGGCCGCACGTTTGCCGTCGAGGATCCCCGCCCAGGCCAGCACAAACGACCCCAGACACAGCCCGACGATTTCTGCGCCGCGGTCTCTCGCCTGTACCAGGCTGTCGAGCAGCGTCTGGGGCGGGCGTTCAAGAACGTGCTGCCAGTAGGGAACGACAACAATATCGGCCTGCCCAATGGCGGTAAAATCCTGCGTGGCGTTGAGGGCAAATCCGTCTTTTGAGGTGAGAAACCCTGGCGTTTCGGCGCAGATCGTCACGTTAAAGCGCTTTTCTCCGGAGACCGAGTCGCCAAACAGAATGCAGGGAACGGAGTAGTGGAACGGGCTGAACCCGTCTACTGCGACAATCGCGACGTTGACTAGCGACATTTGTCTCTCCTTTCCCTTTCAGACACTCAGAATATAACGGTTTCGCCATCCTCAGGAATACTCACCGCGTCACTCACCTGGTTGGCTTCTACGTACTCACGCAGCGCGCTGCGGGTCAACAGGCAGTGGTTAATGGCCTCCATATGGCTCGCCACAATGTTGGCCTGCGGCAGCAGGAAATGAACGTTAAGCACATCTTCCTGCCCCATAATAATGGGCCCAAAACCAATGACGTGGGCATAGCCGGCGTTCAGCACCACCACGTCCGGCTGGTGCTTTTGCAGATCGGCCGCCACCTCGTCACGCCAGACGGTATCCCCGGCAAGGTAGAGCGTCTTCTCATCAGGATGACGCAGCACCACGCCACAGGCTTCGCCCAGCCGCTCCGCCAGTTCGGGCACGGCGTATGCGCGATCGGTACCGTGCTGACCGCCGTGGGTTTTCGCTATCCGGATATCACCAAAGGTGGTTGCGTCGGTCATGACCGTCAGGTTGCTAAACCCCTGGCTGCGCAGCAGCGCGGCATCACGGTCGTTTTGCACGTAGATCGGTTTGTCTTTGGCGATCAGTTCCGCCGCGGCGCGATCCCAGTGATCGTCATGGGTATGGGTGACGATCACCGCGTCGACGTCCAGCAGCCTGTTGACGTCTACGGGGAGTTCGACCGTCGGGTTACGGCGTTCGGCATGGGCCGTGCCGGGGAAGCCCGGATAAGCGCCCTGCGGAGCCAGCATCGGGTCGATTAAAAAACGTTTTCCAGCGTAGGTAATCAGCTGGGTGGCGTTGCGAATGTGGGTGATGTTCATGGGCTATCCTCCGGTTGGTGTGATAAGGAGGATAGCCAGCCGTCGCGCGTCACGCTGTGGGTTAAAGAGCGATTACCGATGAAATCGGGCCAATTTACGTCACCGTGCTTTATGCGGGTACTTTTACCAGCCCGGCACCGCCCCGCCGTTAAAGATCGTCTCCGCCGCTTTCGCTACTTCAGGGGACTGATACGACTGGATAAATCCCTTCACGTTCTCGGCGTCTTTGTTGTCTTCGCGCGTCACCACGATGTTCACGTACGGCGAGTTTTTGTCTTCGATAAAGACGCTGTCATGCACCGGCGACAGCCCGGTTTGCTGGATATAGGTGGTGCTGATGATGGCGACATCCACTTTCGGGTCGTCCAGCACCCGCGGCAGCTGCGCCCCTTCAAGCTCCATGATTTTCAGCTGTTTAGGGTTGGCGGTAATATCCAGCGCCGTCGGCAGCAGCCCGGTGTCCGGCTTCAGGGTGATGAGCTTCTCTTTTTG
>OKVX01000576.1_pt1 | contig 18407 bp, 18 predicted proteins | sample 1606941 | NCBI WGS metagenome assembly OKVX01 (sample SAMN03281016, study PRJEB24777) | human gut metagenome | isolation source: fecal sample PR161 from 1 month old female Malay infant, caesarean... | reverse complement strand
GGCGGCCTCAGCCCGGAACAATTTGAAAATCAGAATCTCGCTTAGGCGCGTGTCCATATTACGAGGAGAGGATCAATCAACGCCGCGGTAAAGTGCCTGGACAAAATCTGGAAGGATGGCTATCGCTATCAAAAGGCTGGAATCATGCTGGGAGATTTTTTCAGCCAAGGGGTGGCGCAGTTGAACCTTTTCGATGAGAACGCTCCACGCGCAGGAAGCGATAAGTTGATGGAGGTGCTCGATCACTTGAACGCGAAAGATGGAAAAGGAACGCTTTACTTTGCCGGGCAGGGCATACAGCAGCAGTGGCAGATGAAACGGGATATGTTATCTCCACGATATACTACGAGGTATTCAGACCTAATAAAAGTTAGATGATTCTTTAAACGGTCTATTCATTCGAGCCTAATTATCGGCTATGAGTATTAACAGTAATATGTCTAAGACTATGCTTTTGTAATGTAAATAAGCCCCTGCAATTATACAGGGGCTTACGGATATGATGCCGGGTGCCTCCCGGTGAGTCATTGAGCTAACCACTCGTGACTCGCTGCTTCAGAAATTCACGATGAGCCGCTTGATATACAAATCATCAGGTTAATTAGCCCTGCCGCTTAGGAGGATTCATCATTAAACCGAATGTAACAGCAATGCTTAGCAAATGATACAATATTTACTGATGTGCCTCATGATTTTCTTTCGCAGTTTTCACGATCGCAGCATTTTGAGATGGTGAAGGCTGAAATAACGATGTTCATTTTTTTTCTTTAAGTCTTGAAACAAAGGTTAAGGTTTTTTCTTCTGGGCAAATCATTAGAAAAATTGCTGTGGGAAACTCTTCTAAACGTGTAATTCCATGCAGCATCTGGTAGAGTCTTTTTTTTAGTATTTCTGCTCCATCTTTTTCAGACTGCCACTCTAAAACTGCCTGCCCCTCTGAACCAATGAATGCATGGGATGGAAGTTTAACGCCTCGGTTTGACTTACTTGAATAGTTTCTGTCATGCAAGAGACCCAAGAGAAGAGGGTTGATATTATTATCTGAGGATCGTGCTTCAATAACTATTAATACTGTGTATTGTAGGATTTTCATGGAAGCCTTATGGTTGCTTCAGCAATAAAGTCATATTGCCATGATGTTGGATGCACTTGTCTTAATTATAATTGTTTGTGTGGGGGTAAAAAAAAGCCTGCATTAAGCAGGCCATAATAATTAAACGTAGTTATAATAATGATTTTATGAATGTTGGCGTTGAATCTCAGGCGTCAAAGATACTTCTGCGCCGCATCTAATATTTCCTGAGAGGTAAGCTCTCGATCTGATGCCACATAAACCACTTCATGGTCACCTGTTAAAGAGGGAAAACCTGCTGACATTATCTGAAGGTTTATCACTTCTCCATTAGGATATTCTTCGAGTATTGATGTCACACCTTTAAGCACAGTGATAACTTTACTTGGCTTACCATTAAAAAAAATGATTACTTTTTTCATATATCACCATGTATTTTGAGGGTTTCTAGCCCCTGCAGGTGGTCGAAAGAGTTCTGTTTGTTCATTTTTTTTGCCTCTTTCGAAATTAAAACAAGCATTATACAGTCTTAACGTGTACTGTAACGGTCCATTTGAACTGGAGAAGTCTATGTCTGCACGTAAAAATACTCAATTCCGCCGAAATTATTTGGTAAAATGTCCTTGTCCAAACTGCTCAAAAGATTCCGAACATAGTTACAATCGTGTACAAAAGGGGGCTCAGTTGGTGTGCCCATACTGCTGTGCTTTGTTCAAATCTTCCCAGCGCTTCTAAAAAAAATTATTAAAAAATAAGAAGTGATGCTTTTGGAGGCTGCCTAACCTCTTACGCACTTTAGTATTTTATAAGCAGTTAGCTTCTGCTTTGAGACTGTTCATGCAGCAGTCCTGCATTTCATCACATCGGTCAGCAAACTTGATGGTAAGTAAATATGCTGGCCTGTTGTAATGATGTGAGTAACCGAACATCACCTTTCACTGATAAAGTCATGCTGGCTTAAGTAAACCATCTAAAATTATCTATCGCAAAGTGTTACATTGGCAGCGATTGGACCTTTAGTTCCAGCTATGATAGCGAATTTGACTTTTTGTCCTTCAAAAAGAGTATTAAATGTTTCTCCCCGCAGGGAAGAAGTGTGAACAAGAACATCTTTACTTCCATCAAGTGGGGAGATAAAGCCAAACCCCTTATCTTCGTTAAACCACTTAACAAGACCTATGATTTTAGATGACATACAAACTCCGTTTGAACATTTCAAACTGACAAGCAAGCTCATGATAAGAAACGTATGCTGGTATATGTATGGACTCAAAAGGAGGGATATCAGAGATAACACCTAGTTATGAGAACGGCTTTTGGAAAAGTTAGATTCATCATCGCAATGAATCAGCCAAACCATTAAGGCACGTGCTGAAAGATTAAGCAAATTTTATTTTAGCCTTCCGGAAGGCCAATAAAATAGGTTTGGCTATTATTAACCAATCCTGTATAGTCAAATCTGGATTGCCATTAGGAAAATATTTGTCTCGTAAAATGACAGGAATTGTCAAAAGTTTTGACTTCAAGAGCGGAAAGGGATTGATTATCCCATCAGATGGCAGGAAAGATGTTTTTTTACATATTTCCGCATTTAGTAATAATGAAAGCCAAACGTTAAAACCTGGCGTTCGTGTTGAATTTTATCGTATAAATGGGGTTAGTGGTCCGATGGCTGCAAATATATTTCTTTCTTAAAGGGAGATAATATTAAACCAAATATAAAGTACACATCAAAAGTACATCAGATTATATATCTATTTGTTCTATCAATTTTCTCCCCTGATTTTTTACATTTCCTACTTCACGGGACACAGCATGCCAGACAAACATCTCAGCTGGTACAGAGCCGTCAGATACAATCTCTTCCGCTTCTTTTCCTCCAACATGCTGGCGCATCCATTCCCGGGCCGCTTCTGGTGATAGGACCAGGGGCCGGCGGTCGTGAATATCCACTAGGCCTTTGTCAGCGGCAGACGTTACTATCAGAAAACCTTCTGCTTCATCGCCTCGCTCAAACGGTATGCTGCCGATCGCGGCCATAAATATCGGCTGACCGTCTGCCCGGTGAATAAAATATGGCTGCTTCTTGTCGCCTTCCTTCTTCCACTCGAACCATCCATCAGCAAAGCAGATTGCCCGGCCATGCTGCCAGAGAGGTTTGAACATCCTGCTGGTGGCCGCTGTCTCGACACGCGCGTTTATCAATGGTGCTTTATCCCACCACCCGGGCGCGTAAGACCGCAGGACCGGATCGAGATGCAACTGCTCGTCACGTTCGCTCAGCAACAGAACTTTGGTACCTGGCGCCACGTTGTAACGTCCAATAGGTTCAGGGTCGTATGCGATGTCGCGATCGGCTTCATCGGCCAGGTAAGCCAGATATTCTTCACGCGTTTGAGCTTGTGCAAAGCGTCCACACATAGAAACCTCGAACCAGATGTCAGACTTAAAGTATAGGGCAGGGAGAATAAGGGTGGCGCACTGGCTAAAGATAGGGGCAAATTTAGGGGCAAAAATGCGAAATAGGGGCAAAAAAAGGGCACTAAAATTGTAGTTCTGGGTAGCTTTAGGGAGAAACTATTATGCTATAACTAATTGATTTAAATGAAAAACAAATGATATCAATGAGTTGGCAAAATCAGCGTAGCTTATTCAGGTTGTATTGCTCTTTCTTTGTATTTTGTTGATTTTCTTGCATTTATTACTACCTTCGGAGCCAGTAGCGGCGAAAGACGGGTTAGCGCTGGCAGATAATAGCCAGCAGGCAAAAGTATGCCGCGTATGGTACGGATTCCGGCGGCGAATGCCAGCACGTTTTACACTCTGCGCAATAGCTAATAAAGCGTAGTCGGCTTTCTGTTCGCCATCCGGGAGAGGGGGGACCAAAACAAACTGGCGTTATCGTTGAACGCGGAAGCCATAAGGTACTGCTTGCTCATGATGGCGCGTATGCGAAGCTTCACAAAATGCAATTCGGTGCGTCGAAGAGGTCATTCATTTTGAGGCCGCATGCAAAAGCGGGCTGATAGCACCTGACCGGATAATGCGTAAGATAGCGTATAATGCTTTCCCGACATACGCTTACATATTCCGTGACTGACCCTATGACATTAAATCGCTTTTGTTTTGTTCTGCTGATCTTCGCTGCGATCGGCAGCTTTTTTTCCTCGTATCCTTTTGCCATGTGGTTTCTGCTGATTAATATGCTGACGATAGCGATTTATGGTGTCGACAAAACGGCGGCACGAAAAGCGATGCGCAGGATACCGGAAGTCACTTTACTGACGTTTGGTACTGTGGGAGGGTGGCCAGGCGCCATATTGGGCCAACAGCTCTTTCGCCATAAAACGCAGAAGCAACCCTTCAAAACCTGGTTTTTGCTGAGCATCGTCGTGAATATTTCAGCCACGGCGGCGCTTTATCATTTCTGTCCCTTTATTCTTTTTTGAACATCATCAGGACCGCACAAATTCACCGTTGACCTCAAGTTAACTTGAGCTTTTAAGATGGCTACGACATGTTAATACAGGAGTAACATCTTAAAATGAAAGACATTGATGTAGGATTCACTCATGTTGCGTTTATGGTCAGGGATCTGGAGAAGAGCCTTGCTTTCTATCGCCGATATGCCGGGATGGACGTCATCCATTCGCGTGAGCCCGATCTTCCAACTGCCCGTAAAGTGGCGTGGCTAACTGACCATACGCGTCCTTTTGCGCTGGTTCTGGTACAGGCGGACACCGTGACCGATACGCCGCTGGGGCATTTTGGCCACCTTGGGATTGCCTGCGCCACGCGCGAAGAAATTGATAGAAAAACTGCGATGGCCGCTAAAGAAGGGGTGTTGAGGAAAGCGCCGGAAGATCTGGGTGACCCCGTCGGTTATTATGTATTTTTTGCCGATCCTGACGGTAATACCTTAGAGCTCTCATACGGCCAGCGTGTCGGAATAACAGCGATCCAGGCGAAATAGTAAAACGCCTGAAAACGGTCTGAAAAATCCTGCTACGCTTGTTTGTTGTATCAGGAGCATGAGTATGAAGAACAAAGACGAACAAACAGGATTAGTGGGGCTGGCGATTGGGGCTGCCGTTATAGGGCTGGTTTCATCGCAAAAAACGATCGATCGTGACAGCATTGTCAACGAACTTGTCAGGCTGGGCAGGCAGAAAGGCGATGGTGTAGAAGATGAGGTTTTTCTCAAAGCTGCCGAACTGGTAAGAAAAGGGGTATAGCCAATGGCTGACATTCGTCATGCACAGTGCCACTGTGGTGCGGTGGCCTTTACCGTCGAACTGACTGACGGCTTGAATACCGCGCGGCGCTGCAGCTGCTCTTTTTGCCGTATGCGGGGCGCGGTTGTGGTCTCTGCACCGCTGTCGGGTATCACCGTGATCAGAGGTGATGATAAGCTGACGGAGTACCGGTTCAACACGGGGACGGCGCGGCATTTCTTCTGCTCGGTCTGCGGGATTTACACGTTCCATCAGCGTCGCTCTAACCCAAATGAATACGGTGTCAATGTGGCCTGTTTTAAAAATGTGTCGCCGTTTGATTTCCCAGAAGTGACGGTGATGGATGGCGTAAACCATCCGAGCGACGGCGAAAGCGGCGTTTTTGGCTATCTCTCGTTTCGCAAAAAAGAGACCAATCAAGATTAATTACCGCCTGGCCTTTTTTTTATCAGCCTGGCTATAGTGGGAAGTGGGTTTCTAAAACAGGAGAAATTATGCTCTGTGTAGAAAAAGACGATCCGCGTGAGGCCCCGGAATCAGGGGATAAAAAACCTCAACCCGTGAAAAAATAACGCTCGAAATGCGTATGACCGCCACCGGCACTGCTGGTGGCTTTTTTCTGGGAATCACTGTTAATGGTGATCCAGATGGTTTAGCAGCGTGCCGAGATGCCCGACAATATCTCGAAAATCAAAGATTAACGCCATCCACAAGCATGCTAAAAGTGTCAGAATGGTAACGGATATACGACCAAACAACGCAGGTATCCTTAATGAAGAGGGGGATATCGGCGCAGTCTAACCCGCTTTCTTTCAACTTATCCTCAACAATATCGCGATAAAGCGCTGTTGTGAGACAAACATCAAAAAAAGGAGAGCCCGCATGACGCTGCGGGCTCTGACCATCAGAACTGGTAAACCAGGCCTAATGCAACGACATCGTCGGTGCTGATACCGTTGTTTTTGTAGAAGCTGTCATCTTCATCCAGCAGGTTGATTTTATAATCAACGTAGGTGGACATGTTCTTGTTGAAATAGTAGGTCGCGCCTACGTCCGCATATTTAACCAGGTCCTGATCGCCCTGACCGTTGCCCAGGTCTTTCCCTTTAGACTGCAGGTAAGAAATGGCCGGACGCAGACCGAAATCGAACTGGTACTGTGCGGTCACTTCGAAGTTCTGAGTTTTGTTGGCAATACCGCCGCCTGATTTGCTATCACCTGAACCGTACGGCGTCATATTACGGGTTTCAGAATACATCGCCGCCAGGTAGATATTATTTGCGTCATATTTGAGGCCAGCAGTCCAGGCATCCGCTTTATCACCACCCGCATATTGAGATGCAGCGCCAGTACCTGCGCTTACCTGGTCATTTGTACGGTCAGATGAGGCGTAAGCGGCACCGGCACTGAACCCCATGCCGAAATCATAGGTGGTTGAAATACCGAAGCCGTCGCCATTCTCATAACGCATGTCGCGGCCGTTGTTGGTGCCTTCCTGATTGTTGCTGGCATCTTCATTGTTGCCCTGATACTGCAGCGCGAAGTTCAGACCCTGCACCAGACCATAGAAGTCAGTGTTGCGGTAGGTTGCCACGCCGTTGGCGCGGCCGGTCATAAAGTTATCCGCATAGGTGTAAGAGTCGCCGCCAAACTCAGGCAGCATATCGGTCCAGCCTTCCACGTCGTACAGCACGCCATAGTTACGACCATAATCGAAGGAACCGTAGTCACCCACTTTAACACCCGCGAAGGCCAGACGCGTCCAGGACTGATTATCAGACCCTTCGGTGTTATTCGCCTGAATGTTATATTCCCACTGCGCGTAGCCGGTCATCATGTCGTTAATCTGCGTTTCACCTTTGAAACCCAGACGCATGTAGGTTTGATCGCCGTCTTTTGATGCATCATCGGAGAAATAGTGCAGACCATCTACTTTTCCGTACAGATCTAATTTGTTGCCGTCTTTATTATAAATTTCTGCCGCATGCGCGGCGCCAGCCATTAACAGAGCTGGAATCATCAGAGCCAGTACTTTTCTTTGCATCGTGATATTCCTTTGCAGTTGTTTTTATTTGATTACCTGTTGAACTTCCCGGATAAGAAAGTTGTCTCATGCTAAATCACTCCTGCGAAAGAGTAATAAAATATAATTGTTACTAATTGAGTAAAATCTCAAATGAATAAATCCGCGGAAATGATCATTGTTGTGGTGAATGATTGAAAATGATTCATATTAAATAAAAATTATTAATCAGCGGTTAAATCAGGTAATCTCTGCCCCGTTATATGCCTTTAAGATTATTTATCCATAATTATCGTGAATGTCATTTGGGAAACTAAAGAGAGATTCATTAATTATCTGGATTAGCCCGATGTGAAGACATCGGGCTTTTTTTATGCCAAAAAAATGCCCGGACAAGCCGGGCAGTGGAGTTAGTCGCTGGTTGATTTTTCGGCTTTACCCGCCATTTGTGCCAGGAAGTCATACCGTTTTTGCAGATCTTCGGCGGCGTCTTTCCAGAGCTGTTCTGCCACCTCAGGCTGTTGCGCATTCAGACGGCGGAAGCGCTGTTCCTGCATCAGCGTCTCTGCCAGGGCATCTGACGGTGGACGTGAATCCAGCGCCAGCGGTAATTTGCCCTCGTCCGCACGGCGCGGATCGAACCGGTAGAGCGGCCAGAAGCCGGTGGCCGTCAGTTGACGCATCTGATCGTGGCTGAGGGCCAGGTCGTAGCCATGCTCTTCGCACGGGCTGTAGGCAATGATCAGCGACGGCCCTGGATACGCTTCAGCCTCCTGAATGGCTTTCACCGTCTGGTTAAGCTGCGCCCCCAGCGAGATTTGCGCGACGTAAACGTGGCCGTACATCATCATGCTCACGCCGAGATCCTTACGTGCCTTGCGTTTACCGTGTTCACCAAATTTCGTGACGGCGCCCAGCGGCGTGGCTTTCGATGCCTGCCCACCGGTATTGGAATAACACTGCGTATCCAGAACCAGAATGTTGACGTTTTCGGTCAGGCTTAACACATGATCCAGCCCGCCAAAGCCGATGTCGTAAGCCCAGCCGTCACCGCCAATCAGCCAGATCGATTTTTCGACCAGCGCGTCCGCGTCGGTCATCAGCTGTTCTGCGCCGTCAATTCCCTTCAGTGCGTTGCGAAGTGCAGCTACCTGCTCGCGACGAACCTCTGGCGTGGCTTCTGCATGTAGCGCCGCGTTAAGTTCAGCCGGGATCTTATCGGCAAATTGTTCAAGCAGACGCATCACACGCGTGCGGTGCTGGTCAACGGTGAGGCGGAAGCCCAGACCAAATTCGGCGTTATCCTCGAATAACGAGTTTGCCCATGCCGGGCCGCGACCGTTGGCGTCTGTGGTGTACGGCGTGGAGGGCAGGTTACCGCCATAGATAGACGAGCAGCCGGTGGCGTTGGCAATCAGCATCCTGTCACCGTACAGCTGGGTAAGCAGTTTGATGTACGGCGTTTCACCGCAGCCGGAGCATGCGCCGGAGTACTCGAACAGCGGCGTGATCAGCTGCGAGGTACGAATATCAATGCGTTCCAGCTTGCTGCGTTCGATTTCCGGCAGGTTCAGGAAGAAATCATAATTCACTTTTTCTTCTTCAACGTGTTCAAGGCGCGACATCATATTGATGGCTTTGATGTCCGGGTTCTGCCTGTCCTTCGCCGGGCAGACCTCAACGCACAGGTTACACCCGGTGCAGTCTTCCGGTGCGACCTGCAGAACGTATTTCTGGCCGCGCATGTCGCGGGATTTTACATCCAGAGAGTGCAGGCTGGCCGGGGCATCTTCCATTGCTTCCGGTGACACCACTTTGGCGCGAATGGCCGAGTGCGGGCAGGCCGCGACGCAGTGGTTACACTGGGTACAGAGTTCTTCTTTCCAGATGGGGATCGCTTCGGCGATGTTGCGTTTTTCCCAGCGGGTGGTGCCCATCGGCCAGGTTCCGTCCGGCGGCAGCGCAGAGACGGGCAGGGCGTCACCCAACCCGGCCAGCATGGCGGCCGTGACGGTCTTCACGAAATCAGGTGCGGCATCCGAGACCACCGGAGGGCGATTCGGGCTGGCGTCATTGACCGGCTGCAGCGGCACCTCGAACAGCGACTCGCGCGCCAGCGCCAGCGCCTGCCAATTTCGCTCTACCAGCTCCTGCCCCTTGCTGCGGTAGCTTTTGGCGATGGCGCCCTGAAGTTCCACCAGCGCGCTGTCGCCCGGCAGGATATTGGTCAGATGGAAGAAGGCCATTTGCATGACGGTATTAATACGCGCGGCCAGGCCACATTCGCGGGCAATTTTCGCCGCGTTAACCACATAGAATCGGGCTTTTTTCTGATTCAGCACCGTCTGTACTTCCTGCGGCAGGCGCGCCCAGACCTCATCCGCATTGTATGGCGTATTGAGGAGGAAAATACCGCCGGGCTTCAGGCGCTCAGCCATCTGGTACTTGTCGATAAACTGCAGCTGATGGCAGCCAACAAAGTCGGCCTGAGAAATAAGGTAGGCCGAGCGGATGGGCTGCTCGCTGACGCGCAGGTGAGAAACGGTCAGACCGCCAGCTTTTTTGGAGTCGTAGACGAAGTAACCCTGCGCGTACCACGGGGTTGAATTGCCGATGATCTTGATGTTGTTTTTGGTGGCCGAGACGCTGCCGTCGCTGCCCAGACCGTAGAACAGCGCTTCAAGTTTGGCCGTCGCAGGCAGGGTATTTTCCGGTAAAGGCAGGGAAAGATTCGTTACGTCATCATAAATGCCGACCGTGAAACGCGGCTTGGGTTTCGCTTCCCTTAGCTCGTTAAACACGGCCAGCACGCAGTCCGGGCCAAACTCTTTGGAAGACAGGCCATAGCGACCGCCGATAACGCGCGGTAGCGTTTCACGTTCGCCGTTATTAAAGGCTTCAGCGAGGGCGGTCATCACGTCAAGATACAGCGGTTCCGCGTGTGCGCCCGGCTCTTTGGTTCGATCGAGCACCGCCACGGTACGCGCGCTTTCCGGCAGGGCAGAGAGCAGATGTTTAGCCGAGAACGGGCGGTAAAGACGCACTTTAAGCACGCCGACCTTTTCGCCGCGGGTCAGCAGCTCGTCGACCACCTCTTCACAGGTGCCGATAGCAGATCCCATCAGCACAATCACGCGCTCGGCCTGCGGATGGCCGTAGTATTCGAACGGCTTGTACTCGCGTCCGGTTGCGGCGGCAAAGTCATTCATTGCCTGCTCGACGTGGTCATAAACCGCGTTGTACCACGGGTTTGTGGCCTCGCGTGACTGGAAATAAGTATCCGGGTTTGCCGATGTCCCTCGAATTACCGGATGTTCCGGGTTAAGGGCGCGGGCGCGATGCGCGTCGATTTCCGCCTGCGGCAGAAGCTCAAGGATAGTCTCGTCCGCCAGCGGGACGATTTTGTTGATTTCGTGAGAGGTGCGGAAACCATCAAAGAAGTGAATAAACGGCACGCGACTTTTAAGCGTGGCGATATGTGAAATTAAGGCAAAGTCCTGCGCTTCCTGAACGCTACTGGCGCACAGCATCGCGCACCCGGTCTGGCGCACGGCCATCACGTCTGAGTGATCGCCAAAAATTGAGAGTGCGTGGGTGGCCACGGTACGCGCCGCGACGTGCAGGACGAAGGGGGTCAGTTGTCCCGCGAGTTTGTACAACGTTGGGATCATCAACAGCAATCCCTGAGAGGAGGTGAACGACGTGGAAAGCGCGCCAGTCTGCAGCGCACCGTGGACCGTAGCAATCGCACCCGCTTCAGACTGCATTTCAACCACTCTCGGGACATCGCCCCAGACGTTTTTTAACCCGTTTCCCGCCCAGGCATCCGCCTGCTCGGCCATAGTTGAACTTGGCGTGATCGGATAGATGGCGATAACTTCACTGGTGCGAAACGCGACTGAGGCAACTGCACCATTACCGTCAATAGTTTGCATAGGACGACACCCTTACATTGCGCAAAAAATAGGGGGCTGTCATAAGGCGACAAACCCTGAATATTATCTGTGTAGTCTAGCAAACAGGGGGTTTTACGATTTTCGCTTTTGTGTCCTCGGTATTCCCACCATCAATGGTTAGATCAAACTTAGGGCGAAAAAATTGCGAGAAATTGTTTCAGCGGCGCATAAATACGCACTTCCGCTCTCGACGACACGGGATGTGATGCCTATTATGCTTAGGTTTCGCACTAATTACGGGGAAGAGAGCATGCGTTCAGCATTTTGGGTAGGGTGTGCCGCGTTGTTGTTGTCGGCATGTAGCAGTGAACCTGTGCAGCAGGCCACGGCGGCCCACGTGGCGCCGGGAATGAAAGCGGCAATGTCCAGTTCAGGCCAGGCCAACTGCGCCATGATTGGCGGCTCGCTGTCTGTTGCCCGCCAGCTTGATGGTTCGGCTATTGGGATGTGCGCCTTGCCAAACGGCAAACGCTGCAGTGAACAGTCGCTTGCCGTTGGAAGCTGCGGTAGCTACTGATTATTCTGCTCGCTTAAACATCAGCGTCTTATCGGCCGTCGCCAGCGTCAGCTGGTCTTCAGTCAGGTCGACCTGCGCCCCTTTGCGCAGCATGTCGCCGATGGCCTGATCCAGCTCGTTAAGCTGTGGTTCGGTACAAAGTTTGCGGGTCATCGCCAGCGTTTTCACTTTCAGCTCACCTTCGGACAGCTTCCCCTGCCCGTTGAAGCGGTTACACATCTGGCCCGAAACGCTAATGTTATCAATGAGGCTAATGTCGGGAAGCGCGTTAAAAGCGATCTCAGGCTGCGTTGTCATGCCCTTCACTGATTTGCCGTCCACGTTTTCCAGAACAAAACGGTGGCTCTTAAGCTGATCCGGCTGAACGGATGCTTTGCCCGGATTAACGCAGCCGCTGAGGACAAGGCTGATAACACTTAACGCGATGAGCTTTTTCATTTTTCTTCTCAAATAATAAATTCTGTGAATCTTTTACCAGTGTAACGATACTCTGCGGTGCGTTAATGGGGTTTATCTGAAAGTGCGGGGTGGTGCCGGGCAGCGCAGGGCTGCCCGGAATGAAGTTTAATGCGATTTAAACCCGGCAGCCGTCATCAGCATGCGAAAGAGCATGCTGACTGCTGCCAGCGCAAGTACGCTGCCGCCCCAGATAATGGCCAGCCACAGCAATCTTTTCCAGACAGGTTGTTGCATCAGTGATAACCCTCCCCAGGCTGAACTTTGCCGCGAAATACGTAGTAGCTCCAGAAGGTGTAGACCAGAATAACGGGAATGATCAACAGCGCGCCCACCAGCATAAAGCCCTGGCTTTGCGTCGGCGCGGCGGCCTGCCACAGGGTGATCGACGGCGGTATGATATGCGGCCAGATGCTGATCCCAAGCCCGCTAAAGCCGAGAAATATTAGCCCCAGCGTCAGTACAAACGGCCGAGCATGGCTGTCAGGATTACTCAGGCAGCGCCACTGGTAGAAGCTAAACATGACGACCAGGGCAGGGACTGGCAGCAGATAAAACAGATTCGGCAGCGTAAACCAGCGCGCCGCGATGGCCGGGTGCGCCAGCGGCGTCCAGAGGCTGATCGCTGCGATAAACGCCAGCAGCACGATTAACAGCGTTTTCGATACCTCACGCATCCGCTGCTGCAGCGCATTTTCGCTTTTCATCACCAGCCAGGTTGAGCCTAACAGCGCGTAGGCCACCACCAGACCCGCGCCGCAGAACAGGTTAAACGCGGTAAACCAGTCAAACGGTCCGCCGGTATATGTTCTGCCAGTGACGCTAAAGCCGTTAATGACGGCACCTACCGTCACGCCCTGGGTAAAGGTCGCCAGAACGGAACCGCCAATAAACGCCTTATCCCAGAAAGGACGGTGGGCCGGCGTGGCTTTAAAGCGAAATTCAAACGCCACGCCGCGGAATATAAGTCCGATCAGCATTAACGTCAGCGGAATGGTCAGAGCATCAACAATCACCGCATAGGCCAGTGGGAATGCGCCGAACAGGGCGGCACCGCCGAGTACCAACCAGGTCTCATTGCCGTCCCAGACCGGTGCGACGCTGTTGACCATCACGTCGCGATCGTCGGCGTTTTGTGTTGCCGGGAACAGAATACCGATTCCCAGATCAAACCCGTCCATGACGATATACATCAGCGTGGCAAAGACGATGATGACAAACCAGATAATGGAAAGATCGATACCCATTATGGCTGCTCCTTATGTTCAGCTGTGACGGCAGAAAGCGGGCGCGCCGGGCGTCCATCGGATTCGGTGGCGAACGATTCATGCGGCTGCGGGCCTTTTCGGATGAGGCGCACCATATAGCTGTAGCCCACGCCGAATACCGAGGTATAGACGACGAAGAAGGCCAGCAGGCTCACGCTCATATGCAGGTCACCATGGGCTGAAACCGCATCCTTCGTTCGCTGGAGTCCGTAGACCACCCACGGCTGGCGGCCGACTTCGGTGGTGACCCATCCGGCCAGAATGGCAATCAGCCCGGATGGCCCCATCAGCAGCGCAAACCACAGGAACGGACGCGAAGAATAAACCCGCTTTTTATAACGCAGCCAGAGCGCCGCTACTCCAAGCAGCAGCATCAGCATCCCTAAGCCTGCCATAATGCGGAACGACCAGAAGACGATGGTGGAATTAGGACGGTCTTCTTTTGGAAACTCTTTTAGCGCAGGGACCTGTTTATCCAGGCTGTGCGTCAGGATGAGGCTACCCAGCGCCGGGATCGCCAGTCCAAAGCGGGTGCGCTCCTGCTCCATGTCTGGCCAGCCAAACAGCAGCAGCGGGGTAGGCTCGCCCGGCGGATTTTCCCAATGGCCTTCAATAGCGGCAATCTTGGCGGGCTGATGCTTTAAGGTGTTCAACCCGTGCATATCGCCAACCAGGGCCTGGATGGGAGCAACAATCAGCGTCATCCACAGCGCCATCGAAAACATCGCCCGAATGGCAGGGGTATTATTCCCGCGCAGCAGATGCCATGCTGCGGATGCACCGACAAACAGGGCGCTACTCAGGAATGCCGCAATCGACATATGCAGCAGGCGGTAGGGGAAGGAGGGGTTAAATACCACGGCGAACCAGTCCACCGGTACCACCTGTCCGTTGACGATCTCGTAGCCTTGCGGGGTCTGCATCCAGCTGTTCGAGGAGAGGATCCAGAAGGTTGAGATAATGGTGCCCAGCGCCACCATGCAGGTGGAGAAGAAGTGCAGCCCTGGCCCCACTTTATTCCAGCCGAACAGCATCACGCCGAGGAACCCGGCTTCGAGGAAGAAGGCGGTAAGCACTTCATAGGTCAGCAGCGGGCCGGTAATGCTACCTGCAAACTGCGAAAAGCCGCTCCAGTTGGTGCCAAACTGGTAGGCCATCACCAGCCCGGAGACCACGCCCATGCCAAAGTTGACGGCAAAAATCTTCGACCAGAAATGGTACAGCGAGCGCCAGACAGGATTTTTTGTTTTCAGCCACAGCCCTTCGAGCACGGCCAGATAGCTGGCCAGGCCGATAGTGATGGCCGGGAAAATAATGTGAAAGGATACGGTAAAGGCAAACTGTATCCGCGCAAGGTGAAAAGCATCTAAACCAAACATGCACAGCCTCAATGTCAAACGGTGTACTGTTATGCTATAGGGGCAACGTTCGGACTTTCAGACGCAGAAAAGTGATTTTTAACCATAACAGTTGGCATAAAACGCATGCTTTAGCTATCAGATATACCTCGCCAACGAGGAATAAAAACACTATTTTTATGAATTTTAGGCATTAAACCGCTTGCTTTGTCGTCATCGCCGTGCGTTAATGGTCTTCTGGTTTTGAGTCCAAAAAAATATCTGACGTAGTTTCATAAAGCAGTTCTCATCACGTTGTGCCTCTCCGCAGCCTCTCTTGGGTCTTTATCTACATTCCGATTAGTTTTGTTTAAAACCATTATTGCCTGATCGGCTCATGAGTAATTTACGTTTTTACGTTCACAGGAGAATCCTATGACTTCTTATATCCATTTCCGCTGCCCATGCTGTCATGGCTCGCAGTACCGTACCTCAGTCTTTGATGTATCTGAGAAAAACCCGCTCGGTGCGAAATGCATCTTTTGCAAATCGTCAATGATCACGCTCGATCACCTGGCCGCTGCGCGTCAGGCGCAAAGCCACGTTACCGAGTACCGTAAGTAATTTTTACTTAAACTATAACAGTTAGCAAAATCTTCTCTTTTTCTCCTGCTGATATACACTGTCGGCAATAAGGAGAATCTGATGAAAAAATACCAGCGTCTGGCGCAACAAATTATCTCGCAGATTGAGCTTGGCGTTTGGCTGCCGGGCGATAAGCTGCCTTCCCTGCGAGAGCAGGTAGCAAGCAGCGGCATGAGCTTTATGACCGTTGGCCACGCGTATCAGATGCTGGAAAGTCAGGGGCGCATTGTCGCCAGGCCGCAGTCGGGCTATTACGTTGCCTCGCGCCCGACCGCACAACAGCCTGCGCCGCCTGCTCAGGTGATGCGTGATGAAGCGGTAGATATCAATACCTATATCTTCGAGGTCTTACAGGCCAGCCGCGATCCGTCCGTTGTTCCTTTCGCCTCCGCGTTTCCCGACCCCCGGCTTTTCCCGCTTCAGCAGCTCAACCGCTCGCTGGCAAACGTCAGTAAAACCGCTACCGCAATGAGCGTGATTGAGAACCTGCCGCCCGGTAACGCTGAACTCCGTCACGCCATTGCGCGCCGTTATGCGCAGCAGGGGATGAACATCTCGCCGGACGAGATCGTCATTACCGCAGGCGCCCTTGAGGCCCTCAACCTGAGTTTGCAGGCGGTGACGGAGCCAGGAGACTGGGTGATTGTTGAAAACCCGTGTTTTTACGGCGCGCTGCAGGCGCTGGAGCGTCTGAAGCTAAAAGCGCTGTCGGTCGCCACAGACGTCCGGGAGGGTATCGATCTGAATGCGCTGGAGCAGGCGCTGAACGACTACCCCGTAAAAGCCTGCTGGCTCATGACCAACGGCCAAAACCCGCTTGGCTTCACGCTGAGTGCGGAAAAAAAAGCGCGTCTGGTGTCGCTCCTGACGGAGCACAACGTCACCTTGATCGAGGACGATGTCTACAGCGAGCTCTATTTTGGTCGCGAAAAACCGCTTCCGGCCAAAGCCTGGGACCGGGTAGATATGACGCTTCACTGCTCTTCCTTTTCAAAATGCCTGGTGGCGGGGTTTCGCATCGGCTGGGTGGCGGCAGGAAAACACGCGCGCCGCATTCAGCAGCTGCAGCTGATGAGCACGCTTTCAACCAGTTCCCCCATGCAGCTGGCGCTGGTGGACTACCTGGCGACAAAACGCTACGACGCCCATCTGCGCCGCCTGCGACGAACCCTCGCCGAGCGAAAACAGCAGGCGTGGCAGTCGCTTCTGCGCCATATGCCCGCTGGCGTCAAAATCCATCACAGCGAAAGCGGCTACTTTTTATGGCTGGAGCTGCCTGCGCAGCTGGACGCGGGGCTGCTGAGCGAAAAGGCCTTAACGCACCATATCAGCATTGCGCCAGGAAAGATGTTTTCCACCTCTGACGCGTGGACGCCGTTCTTCCGGTTTAATACGTCCTGGGCGTGGGGCGAGCGGGAAGAGCAGGCGGTCATTCAGTTAGGTAAATTAATTAGCACAATGATGGAATAACTTTTCCCCTTTATTTAAATAATCATTTCTTATCCTGACGACGGCACGGCAAATATTTGGCGGTGCCGTATCATATGAAATCTGCATACCGGCTTTCGCGGCTAACTCCTTGTCTATAATCCAGTTAACGGGGAATGCGTCCTCGGTCACACCTTGATGAAATTTCCTTAAGCCGAACGGTGCGGCGCATTTGCGCGGTCTACGTTTAATAAGGGAGATATTTTTACGGCACGGCTGCCGCTAAATTTCATTGCGACAGGAGTAAATCTTATGAGCAAAAAATTTGCCCGCAGCAGCCTGTGCGCGCTCGGCATGACTATCATGACCGCGCAAGCCGCAGAACCACCAAAGGCCATTGGCGACGGGGAAGGCCGACTGGATATTATCGCCTGGCCGGGGTACATCGAACGCGGACAGACGGATAAAAATTATGACTGGGTTACCCAGTTTGAAAAAGAGACCGGCTGCGCGGTCAACGTTAAAACGGCGGCCACGTCCGATGAAATGGTCAGCCTGATGGCGAAGGGAGGTTACGACCTTGTCACCGCGTCAGGTGATGCCTCGCTCCGCCTGATTATGGGAAAACGCGTTCAGCCGATTAACCCGGAACTGATCCCCAACTGGAAAACTCTTGACCCGCGCATCGTGAAGGGCGAGTGGTTTAACGTGGGCGGCAAGGTCTACGGCACGCCGTATCAGTGGGGCCCAATCTGTTGATGTACAACACCAAAACCTTCCCGACGCCGCCGGACAGCTGGAGCGTGGTCTTTACGAAGCAGGATCTGCCGGACGGCAAAACCAATCAGGGACGCGTGCAGGCGTACGACGGTCCGATTTATATCGCCGATGCGGCGCTGTTCGTCAAAGCCACGCAGCCGCAGCTGGGTATTAGCGACCCGTATCAGCTCACTGAAGAACAGTATGCCGCCGTGCTCAAGGTACTTCGCGACCAGCATGCCCTGATCCACCGCTACTGGCATGACACCACCGTCCAGATGAGCGACTTCAAAAATGAAGGCGTCGTGGCCTCCAGCGCCTGGCCGTATCAGGCGAATGCCCTGAAGGGCGAGAACCAGCCCGTTGCCACCGTCTTCCCGAAAGAGGGGGTGACCGGCTGGGCGGATACCACCATGCTGCATGCGCAGGTAAAACACCCGATGTGCGCCTACAAGTGGATGAACTGGTCGCTCACGCCGAAAGTGCAGGGCGATCTGGCGGCATGGTTTGGCTCGCTGCCCGTCGTGCCTGAAGGGTGTAAGGCCAGCACGCTGCTGGGTGACAAGGGCTGTGAAACCAACGGCTATAACTATTTTGACAAAATCATGTTCTGGAAAACCCCCATCGCAGAAGGCGGAATCTATGGTCACTCCCGTTTTTGCAACACCGATTTTGACGATAAATTGGCTTGCTTGAATCTATCCGGCGTCT
>OKVX01000571.1_pt1 | contig 18510 bp, 22 predicted proteins | sample 1606941 | NCBI WGS metagenome assembly OKVX01 (sample SAMN03281016, study PRJEB24777) | human gut metagenome | isolation source: fecal sample PR161 from 1 month old female Malay infant, caesarean... | reverse complement strand
CGCTTTTCCAATTTCTATTTTTTCCCCATTTAAATATTCTAATAATGAAACATATTTTTTAATACACCATCTTCTTTCAAATGTGTATATATGCATAATGAATTTATCATTAAGCTTCCTCTTTTAATTTTTTCAAAATCTGTATGCAACTTTAACGCCCCCAATTTTTATTTTAATTAATCCAATTATATAGTTTGAATTTTTTCCACTAACTTTATAATATAAATTGTCTACTATTAAGAAGATTCTCATGCCCAATAGATAATTTGTAAAATAAGAATTTTTTACAAGAATTAATTAATATTATAATAATTATATCACCTTATATAAATCATTTTCAAATCTTATTATGGCTTATAATGCTAATACGATAAAGTTAAAGCTTTACTTCTAAAAGATTTTACATTTCTTAAAGAGTATATAATATTTCTTTAAGAAGCTAGGTTATTCCAATACTTCCACTAATAAATTTTATTTCTACTTTATCAACTTGTATTATTTCATATACAAGTTACTATACAAGTTACACGAAAATATTTTGTCGATAGGTATTGTCTATTTTTATCTGTGATGTTATAATAAGTCTGCGCTTAGGCGTGGGTGGGAGAGGGAACATTGAAGGCGTGGATGAAAGGATGAATAATTTTTTTAAACTTAAAGAGCACAATGTTACTTTTAAAGGGGAGGTTCTTGCAGCACTTACATCATTTTTTGCAGCAATTTATATAATAGTTGTAAATGCCAGTATTTTAAGTGATGCACATATAGCAATGGAACCGCTTATAATATCTACAGTATTTGCATCTTTCACAGGATGTATGATAGCTGCATTTGTTACTAACGCTCCTCTAATAATAATGCCCGGTATGGGAATAAATGCTCTGGTAACTTATACTATAGTTAACACTTTAGGTCTTACTTTTTATGAAGCACTTGCTGCAATATTTATTGCAGGAATTTTACTTGCTGTAATCGCTTTAACACCTCTTTCAAAAATTTTGATGGATGCAATTCCTCATACTTTGAAAGAATCAATAACTATTGGAATAGGGTTGTTTGTTGCATTTCTTGGACTTCAAAAATCAGGACTTGTAGTCGCAAGTAGTTCTACCCTTGTTACAATTGGTAAGATTAATAGTCCAGAAGTTATACTTTTCATATTTATAATGATATTAACTCTTGTACTATTTTTAAAAAATGTCCGAGGAAGCTTTTTAATTTCAATAATTCTCGGTACAGTATTATCTATAGTTTTTGGTCTTGTAGATACAAGTACATTAAAATTTAGTCTACCAGACTTTAACAGCTATAAAGATATTTTCTTTAATATGAGCTTTAATGCCATAGGAAATATTAATTTTTGGATTGGAACATTTTCATTAACACTAATTCTTGTTTTTGAAAATATCGGAATTCTTTATGCACAAACACATCAGCTTCTTGGTGCTCCAGAAAAAGCATCAAAATCACTTGCTGCCGTATCATTTGCAACTATAGGATGTGCACTACTTGGATGTAGCCCTCCTGTTTCAACTGTTGAAGGTAATGCAGGAATGACTGATGGTGGACGTACTGGATTAACATCAGTTATATGTGGAATATTATTTTTAGCATCATTATTTTTTATTCCATTTATAAACATAATTCCGAATATAGCAATTGCTCCAATACTTATAATTCTTGGATGCCTTATGGCACAGAATTTAAAAAATATGAAATTCCAAGATTTTAGTGATTTCTTTCCTTGCTTTGTTACTATAATTTCAATACCATTTACTTATAGCATTATTGATGGTATAGCACTTGGATTTATTTTATATCCAATTTGTAAAATATGTACTAAAAAGCAGAATGAAATTTCAATTCCTATGTATATAATAGCAGCTATATTTCTGTTATATTTCATAATAATAGGTTTAATTCATTAAAACATTTAGAATAGCATCATAATATTTTTAGTAATTAAACTTAATAATCTACTTTATTGATAGTAATTAAAAATTTAGTAATATATTTAATCACTAGGTTCCTTCGAGAATAATATTTAGCATCTATTATTCTCGAAGGAACCTTAACAATTAAGGGTAAATGATAATGGCATCATTTACCCTTAATTGTTTTAATAAAAGACACAACTGTTAAATACAACAACTGTGCCAAAAAATGTTTGTAATATATGTTTAAAAGACATTATAAGTATATCCCTATTTCTATTTTTTATTCATGTGTCTTCTAATTATATATAATACTTCCTTATAAATTATCAAACAGTTTTTCTCCAAATATTATAAAGTTCTGTAAAACAAGATAGCATTTAATATCTAAATTATTATTGCTTTTAATAATCTCTGTAGCCTCTTCCTTTGATATAAGCATTGGTTCTATGCATTCATCCTCTTCCATGTTATCACAGCTTAGTTCTCCTTCACATGTACAGAAAACAAGATTTACACATTCATCTGTCATTCCAGGTGAAAGATATAATTTACTTTTAGATGCTGCAATATCCTTAAGATCAAGTCCTGTTTCTTCTTTAAGCTCTCTTTTAACTGAAGTCTTAAAGTCTTCTCCTTCATCAATAAGACCTGCTGTAAGCTCATATACAAAATCATTTACTGGAACCCTGAACTGTCTTACAAGAACAAGTTTATTTGAAGGTTTATGAAGTGCTGCAATAACTACTGCATCATCATCATCTTTATTATTTTCAAAGAATTTTCCTTTAAGTACTTCTTCACTTTTTCTTGAAGCAATCATCCACGATTTTTTATTTCCAACCCTATTTTCATATTCTGCTTCATACATACTTAAAAATTTAGTTTTACTTAAAGCTTTTAAACCAGTTACTTTACTATGCTTCATATACTTTCCTCCTGCTCTTAGGTGACTGTCACCTGTCGAATTATCATGTCGAATTAAGATTCATTTATCATCAATTGTCCAATATGAATTCTTAATTAGAACATATCTAATTAAATTATACTTCAAATTTATATATAATTCATTAAAAAAACAGTACAACACAAACCATAATATCCCTTAAAACATTTAACGAATTATTTTAGTTGTTTATTGTACTGTTTTTTATTATTTACATGTATTAAAATATATATTCTATATATGGACATCTAGCCTCTAGAATCTTTCACACTCCCAGAAACATGAGGAAACAGCCTAGTGAGCTGCTAGAACCTTTCCGTACTTACTCTTAATAAGTTTCATTACTGGAACTCCTACTATTGCTACAACGACAAATTCACCACATGCAACTTGAAGAATAGATAATACTAAAGGAAGTTGATACAAGTAATTAAGTTCCCATCCAATTATAAGCCCATTGAATATTACTGGCCATAATGATGCAACTATTAATGCTTTAGTATCGCTTTTAATATATTTTCCAGTTATTGATATAGCATAAACGCTTATAAAAGTAGCTATTGTTCCGAAAACTGCATCAACCATTCCATTTGGTCCAAGTATATTTGCTACAAAACATCCAAGTGTAAGTCCACCTATATAAAATGGATCAAAGAAAGCTAAAAGTACCATTATTTCTGATATTCTAAACTGTATACTTCCATAACTTATAGGTGCAAGAAATAATGTAAGCACCGCGTATAATGCAGCAATAACAGCTGTTCTCACAAGTCTTTTTGTTGTATTATTTTCCATGTATAATTCCTCCAAAATTAAATACTTTATTAATTTTTATTATACAGTTTTTAAGCCACACAAAATCAAACTCAAGGCATAAATAGAAAGTATGTTGCAATTAACAATTTATATTAAAATCACTATTTGATTTCTAGTTTATAATTTTAAATTTAATAGTGCAACATATATATTATTAGTCTATAACTATAAAATATCCGTTACAGACTCAATTATTTAATTCTAAAAATAAAAAAATCGCAGGAAAACTCCTACGATAAACAAGCATAATATAGCGCACCTTAATAAAACGTTAATGACTCTAAAGTTCACTCTCGCATATCAAAATACATGTCATACCAACTATTTAACCGTAGTTTTATTTTAAGTCAGGAGGCTTTCGAACTGACTATAATATTAATCTTTAATTCGGTTATGATTATATCAGACAAGCACATAGATTGCAAGTGAAAATTTTTTTTCTTAAAAATCCCTATAGCTCTATATCCCTTCTTTCAAAAATATTAATACTAAATATATTTATATAATTACTTTCTATAATTACGCTTGTTAAAATCATATAAAAAGCTGTATGTGCCACGCTTTTCAGTTGAGTATGCTATCTTTAAGCATTACCCTTTCATCATAATTTCCTATGCATTAAAATAGAAAAGCAGATATGATAAACTTTGCAATTTATCATATCTGCTTTTCTTATTATTCTTCTACGAATTCTATTACATCCTTATCAAGTCTTGCTATTCTTGCTAAAGAATAAACATCGTATCCTTTTTCTTCAAGAAGCTTTGGACCTGGTTGGAATGATTTTTCAATTACTATTCCTATTCCAGCAACCTTAGCTCCTGCATTTTCAACAAGTCTTGCTGCTCCAAGGGCTGCTTCTCCATTTGCTAAGAAATCATCTATTATAAGTATATTATCATCTTCATTTATGTATTTTTTTGATAATGTTAATTCATAATCCGTACCTTTTGTAAATGAATGAACTGTTGTCTGATAAACATCACCATTTAATATTTTTGATCCCTGCTTTTTAAGTGTAACCATAGGAAGGTTCATCTGTAGTGCAGTCATTGCTGTTGGTGAAATTCCAGAACTTTCAATTGTGAATATTTTTGTTATGTTATGATTTTTAAAGTATTCCTTAAAATATGTACCCATTTCATACATTAACTGTGCATCAACCTGATGATTTAAAAATGAATCAACCTTTAAAACTGTTTCTGATAATGCATTTCCTTCTTCTAATATTTTTCTTCGTAAGCTTTCCATTTAACTTTCTCTCCTATTCCTATTTTATACATATCTAAATAGATTTTTATCTTATAGTTTATTTTAACACATAATTCTGAAACAAAAATCTTTTTTTACTTATCATCTCTTTCTTTAAGAATAATATTAAGTACAAGAGCAACTATTGTCCCTGTTGAAATACCTGAACTAAATATCATAGTCATCCATTCTGGAAGGCTTGATAATATTTCAGGCCTAAATGTAACACCAAGTCCAAGACCTATAGACGTTGCTATAACCAATAAATTTTTATTAGTTAATTTTACACTGCTTAATGTCTGTATTCCTGCTGCTGCAACTGTACCAAACATAACTATTCCCACTCCTCCAAGTACAGGCTGTGGCATTATGTTTATAAGTGCTGCAAATTTAGGAAGTAATCCAAGTATAACAAGAAGTATACCTGCCATAATTGCAACATATCTGCTTGCTACTTTTGTTAAAGGTATTATACCTACATTCTGGCTAAATGACGTATTTGGAAATGTACCAAGGCAGCCTGCAATTGCGCTTCCTACTCCATCTGATAATACGCCTTTTCCAATTCTCTTTGGATCATCCTCTATTCCAGAAACTTGGCTTATAGCCTTTAAACACCCTACAGTTTCAATTGTAGTAACTAAATATGCTGGTATAAATGGTATTACATATTTAAAGTTGAAATCCACACCATATTGAAATATTTTAGGAAAAGAAATCCAACTTGCTTCTTTCACAGTTGAAAAATCAATCATACCAAGAGGTATACAAATTATATATCCTACTATCATTCCTATAAGTATAGATGCTGAACTTATTATTCCTTTTCCATAATGATTAAGTAATATCGTAAATATCATTACAAATGCAGCAATAGCAATATTTATCATACTTCCATAATCAGAAGCACCGCTTCCCCCTGCTGCCCAGTCAATTGATACTGGCAAAAGAGTTAAACCTATAAGGCATATTACAGTACCAGTAACAAGTGGTGGAAAAAACTTCATTATAGGCTTAATAAAAAAGCTTAAAATAACTTCTACTAAAGCACCTAATATAGTTGCTCCTATAATACCTGGCAATCCTGCAACTGATCCAACTGCAATAGCTGGTGTTGCAAATGTAAAGTCTGTCCCCATTATACATGCTGTCTTTGATCCTATTGGCCCTATACCCCTTGACTGAATAAATGTAGCAATACCTGCTGCAAGAATTGTAGCACTCATAAGAGCAGTTGATGTAGCTGCATCAAATCCAAGAGCACTTCCAATAACAAGAGGAACAACTATTATCCCTCCAAAGGCAGCGAATATATGCTGCAAACCTAAAAGTATCTGCATTGTAAGCTTCGGCTTATCATTAATGCCATACATTAGTTTAATGCCGCTTTCGTAATAATCTGATGTCTCTTCTTTTAATTCATCACAATTTTCTCTTGTAACTTCCATTTTTATTTATCTCCCATGTCTTTTATTTATTAGACACAGAACATCGTAAATTTCATGTAGTTTCTATGAATCTTAATAATAGCTAAAGTACTATCTCTTATAATAATCAAAATAAAAAAGAGACTACCCATTAAATAAATCAGTAAAATACTGATACTGTTATTATAATGAGGTAATCTCGGTAAAATTCTTAAAACAACTATATTATAACTTATAATTAATAGATAAAATATTTAAGCTTTTACAATATTACACCTCATAGTCTGCTAATAACGGTAGCAGGTAGAAACTTTCAAGCCATATTCCTGAAAATATACGAGTGTTTGTGTTATCGTCTCAGATTATATCATATTAATCTGCCTTTGTAAAAATTTTTTCATATAAATTACCAAAAGCCTTAATGATCTATACTAAAACTCTATAAATCATTAAGGCTTTATTATTTTTAATGCTATCTACATTGACTTTCAAGCTGCTCCAAATCACTTATTATCATATTGATAACATCAATTTTTGATCTTGCAGCTTCATTTGTTGGAAGCCATTTTAAACCGCATTCTAAAGATTTTTTTGTACTTTTGTACTCTTCTATTAATTTACTGATTCCTTCTGACATAGCACACCCCTTTAAATTATTAATCCCTTTTAAATAAAAAACAATTTTATATTTTCCAGGCATCCACCTCTTTCTCAATTTTTACCATAGAAATATTATATCACATATGTATTGTCATGTAGCCTTATAAAGATTATTTTTTATAATTAAAATTTTCTGTAAATTAGAGGGTTTTCGCCATATTAACTCATAAGTGCACAAATTTTTTTATAATATAAATTACACTTGTCCACATTAATGTTGTATATTAATAGATTTTAAATGATGATTATTTATCAACAATCAAGTCAAATAGAATATCACATTGCTCTAAAATGCTCACAATATAATTTCTCTAATATATCTATTATTCTATTTATTTCCTTTAGATGATACATTCTTGTGGTCTTTTATAAGCTTCCTATAAAAAATACTAAAGCATATAACTGTAGTTAAAGTTGCTACTATATCTGCTACTGGTTCTGCCACAAGTGTTCCTAGTAACTTATTTTCAAAGAATACAGGTAATATGAAAGTTAATGGAACAAGTAAAATAATCTTTCTTAAAAGAGCAAGTATTAATGAAATCTTTGCTTTTCCAAGTGAAAGGAAAGTCTGCTGACATGCAATCTGTCCTCCAAATATTAATGTTCCTATAAAGAATATTCTCATACACCAAGATGTTATTTCTACAAGTTCAGGCTTGTCATTAAATATACTTACATAAAATTCTGGGAATAACAATACAGTTCCACCTATTAACACTGTATATGTTATACATGATGCAAGAAGAAGCTTGAAAGTTTTTCCCACTCTGTCCATCTTATTTGCACCATAATTATAACTTAAAATAGGTTGTGCTCCCATAGTAAATCCCATCAAAGGCATAAGCATTATCTGCATTACACTGTTCATAATAGCCATTGCGCCAACTGCAAGGTCTCCACCATATTTAAGAAGCTGATTATTAAGACTTATTAAAACAAGGCTTTCTGTTGACTGCATTATAAATGGAGAAACACCTAACGCTAGTATAGAACCTACAATTTTTATGTCTGGCATTAAATATTTTTTTCTTATTCTAAGAATGCTCTTTTTACCAAACAGGAATTTTAATGCCCATACAGCAGAACCAAACTGTCCTATTACACTTGCAAGTGCTGCTCCTTTAACACCCATATCTAATCCAAATATAAAGATTGGATCTAAAACTATGTTTATTACAGCACCAATCATAACCGTTATCATACCAAACTTTGCAAATCCTTGAGTATTTATATATGGATTTATACCAAGAGATAATTGAACAAATATTGTTCCTAAAAGATATATTCCAAGATATCCTGTTGCATATCCTATTGTAGCTTCACTTGCACCGAAAGCCATAAGTATAGGTTCTTTAAACATGCTAAAACCAATAGTGAGTATTATTGATATTATAATAAGCATCGAGAAACTATTTCCTAGGATTTTTTCAGCACCATCATTATCTTTCTTACCCATTTTAATAGCTGCAATAGGTGCTCCACCATTACCTATAAGTGCACTGAATGCAGATATAAGAGTAATTATAGGAAATGCTACACCAATCCCTGCCATGGCAAGGTCACCATTGTCTAGTCTTCCAATAAACATTCTGTCCACAATATTGTAAAGAACATTTACAAGCTGAGCAATAATCGCTGGAAGGGCAAGCTTAAATAGAAGCTTTCCTATTGAACCGCTTCCTAAATCAGTATTTTTCTTATCATTCATATTTATATATTCCTCCTATGTTAATTATATAATTGAATGTTATCTACCACATAATCAGTATAATATTATATAATTCCCTCTTACTCATATAGTGATAAAATTCAAATTGGATTCACAATATATTATATATAATTTTTTTGTGAAAAAGTTAACTTTACAAAAATATAATATTTTGCTATATATGAAATTCGACAGGTGACTGTCACCTGTCGAATTAAATTTAAAAAATCATCTATTAAAATACTCGTTTCTAAGGATTCCATACCACGAAGTATCACATATCCCTGAATTGTTTTTATCACAACTTCTTAATGTTCCTTCATATTTTAATCCACATTTCTCCATAACTTTTCCTGAGTGTGTATTCCGAGGATCATATCGTGCTTCAATACGTTTCACTTCAACCTCTTCCATAAAGAATCTTATAACTTCCTTTAATGCTTCACTCATTATTCCAGTGTGCCACCACTTAGCTCCAATACAGTAACCAATCTGAACACTTTCCACTTCTTTATTAAAAGCTACAACACCAATTGACCCTATTGGTTGTCCAAGTTCCTTTAATTCTATTGCCCATTCATACATTGTATTTTCAGTATCTTTTTCATAATTTTTAATAACCCAGTTTACATAGCTTACTGACATTCCCTTTGCCTTATGATGTGGCCATGTTAAAAATTTAGTAACATTTTCATCAGATGCCCAGTTATTATACACATGTATTCCATCATTTAAATTAAATTTTCGGATTGTTAGCCTATCTGTTTCAAGGGTTATACTTCCTAGATTATTCATTTTGTTTTCACCTCAATACCCACAGCTTCACTTTATTTAATACATTCATTAAATATTTCAGAATATTTTGTTGGCTGGAATTCTATAATTTCATACTCAGCAATTTTATTTAAATTAAAAGGATCTTCACTAATAATTTCCTTTACCTCTTTTATATTTTTTGCATTGCATAAAATAACGCCACCATTACGAGGATTTTTTCTTCCTGAACAAATAAAATTGTCAGTTCCATAATATTTATTTAAAAATGTAATATGCTCTGCTAAATACTTTTCAACTTCTTCTAGCGGTCTAATATATGTTAAGTTTACTATAAACATTTTCGTTTCCTCCAAAATTAAATCTGATAGCTTAGGATCACCTTCATATCCATATGCTGTTATTCTTTCATATAGCCTACTTTTACCAACTTAGCTCTGTAATCTGGTGGTAAATCTTCAATCTACTTAATAGTTCTTTATTTTTTCATGGGGATATTCCTTATTATTAATATGATAGAAAATATCCCTAATAATATAATTCCTACAAGTGATAATATATTACATAAAATATCAATTAATCTACCGACTAAGGTACCCGCAGAAAATAACGAGAATCTAGAATCATCAAAAATAGAACTATTTAACAAAGCAAGTACTGCACTCCCTACTATACAATATAATAATTGAATGTTTTTATCCATTTCAAATTCTCTCCTCACACAATACAGTTTTTTACCTAATCTACATGTAATTTTCATATAATTATTTATAGCAAATTATCATTTATTTTGTGTAATTACACCCTATACTTCAATGAAAGACCTTTCCAAATAATAGTAGATTATATTTTAACTCCTAGTTATTTTAAATAAAAATTTCACTTATAGCATAAATAACAGCTTTTCCTGTTATCTCAACTCTGTCACCACAATCTTTGCAGTATAAAATTCCTCCTCGCTCAGAAATCTGTTTTGCATTCATTTTAGTTTTGCCAAGCCTTTCAGACCAGTATGGTATTAAATTACAATGTGCTGAACCTGTAACAGGATCTTCATTAACACCACATTTAGGATAAAAGCATCTTGACACAAAATCGCAATCGCTGCCTTCTGCTGTAACTATAATACCATCACCTATTGATAAATCTTTCATCTTATCAAAATTAGGAGTAAGATTTTTAATAATATTTTCATTTTCAACGACTGCCATTAAATCTCTTGAAGTAAAAAGTTCTTTTATTTCTATTCCCAGAACCTCTTCTACTTCTTTTAATTTTTCTATTTTTTGTGGTGGTCTTGATGGAAAGTTCAATGTATAAAAACCATCTCTGCATTTTACTTGTAAATCTCCACTTTGACTTGTGAAATTAATTATCTCTTTATTAGGGTCAATATAATTATCTATTATAAAAGCACTTGCAAGAGTTGCATGTCCACAAAGATCTATTTCATATAATGGCGTAAACCATCTTATATGATAAACCTCTCCCTCTTTAACTATAAATGCCGTTTCTGAAAGATTATTTTCAGCTGCAATAGCCTGCATTTTATCTTCATTCATCCAGCTGTCAGTAATACAAACTGCTGCTGAATTCCCCTGGAATACTTTTTCTGCAAAAGCATCTACTATATACATTTTCATCTATATTCCCCCCTTATATATTCGTTTCTCACATTATTCTAATTGAATTGTTTTCCATTACAATCTCCGTTTAAAATATTTACACGCTATCTTATTGCTTACTTTAATACTATTTAAAATTCTAAAGACTTTATAAAATCTTTACTTTGCAAAATATTTAAGAATTTAGTCATATTAAATGACTCATATACTCTTATAATAACTTCAACATTAATTAACGAAGATTTTTCATCTCTTTTACTTTTTAAATTAAGTATAATTATCTCATTATCTTCAAAAATGTCTTGAAGCAATTTAATAGCATCTGCATTATCCACAATCTGTAACATTAATGTTTCTGTCCTTGGCGATGATAAAAATCTAATTTTTCCATGCAAAAGTATTTGTCCTAATATAGTAATAACGGTAGCTGCTATCCCAACAAAATAAAGCCCAGAACCTATTGATAATCCTATAGCTGCTGTAACCCAAACCCCTGCTGCAGTTGTTAATCCTACTATGGTTTGTTTTTGCATAAAAATCACACCTGCCCCAAGGAATCCAACTCCTGTGACGACCTGTGCTGCTATACGTGACGGATCAAGAGACATGTTCGGCCACCCTATCTGATCTTGAAATCCATATTTAGATATAATCATTATAAGCGCTGCTCCTATAGCAACTATGAAATGTGTTCTAATTCCAGCCTCTTTCATTCTATTTTTTCTTTCATATCCAATAGCCATTCCACATACTGCAGCAATAAAAAGTCTTAATAAATAATCTAATTGAATTAAATACAATTGTTTCATACTTTATCCACCTTTCTTTTACAATCTCAATCCAATTGCTATACTATAACATTTTCTTGATATGAATTTCATTACCATATTGTTCAAGTTTCAAAGAAAGATTTTTTATTTTATTTAACTTCATTTACATTTAACTTAATTATAAAATTTCCTTTCTCCCCATTAACTTTTGAATAATCAAGACAAAAATAAAAGTTATCTTTTATAATATTTAAATCTTCACTAAAGAGTTTTTCCGAACTTATTTCTCCCACACTTTTGTTTAATAAAAATTCATCAGGAAAGACTATTCCTTTATTGTCATTTTGAAGTGATACTGAATTAGATAATACTATATTCTCATTATTTCCTTCATTTATATAAATTTTTTTAGAATATGATTTTATGTTTTCATTCTTACTTCCTGTATATAGTATTTCGCCGCCATTAACTATCTGCTTGTTTGGATATACAATTATAATTCCATTACTTATTCTTATATCTTTATTTTCGCCATTAAATGAGTATACTTTGAAATATTGGTTATCAATTTTATTTTTATATAATGTGGTTGTAATGATAAATGCTATAATTGAAATAATTATAAAACCAATTTTAAATTGTTTCTTTATACTTTATCACTCTCCCTTTCAATTTCACGTTAAATTATTAATTTGATCTTTTAAATAACTTTATTTAAGATTGAGCATCTATATTTTCATTAATTATAACATAAATAGTAATTAATTACATTTACATTGCACTACTAACTATTCCGTAATTAAATAAATTTTAGATATATGAAAAGATTTTTTCAACCATACAAAAAGTTCCAAAACTTACTTTTGGAACCTTTTGCGTGCTACATTATTTTTTATTCTTGGTACTTTGTTACATTTTATTTATACATTGTGTATATTAAATATTAACTTGCACAATATAATATTGATAATAATTATAGGGAGGTTACATAATGAGTATACTTTATACAATAGCAGTAATTTTAGTTCTTGTAGGAGCCTTAAACTGTTTTATAAATTTCTTCCCTTTCCCGAGTCAGATATATTTATTAAACATTTTGGATATGGATTAAAGAATGTTTGATTTAGTAATTCTTCATTATTAAATCTTATTGAATACATTTGTAGTGCAACTATTATAGAGCTGAATGGTGTTTTTTCATTTTCATATAAATTTAACAAGTTATAAAAGTAATCTATTTCATTTTTTATTAGTTTATCTTTAAAATTTTCAAATATACCCTTACAAATCTTTACTTTACTTTTCTTATTTCTTTTTTTATTTAATAATTCATATAATTTGCTTTTGTATAAATCTATATCTTTTTCATTTAAATTTTGTTTATTTGCAATAGAATCTAATTCTTTACTGATTTTTGTACTATACGATTTTAAAAGTAATATATTTTTATTATGAAAATCTAAAATACTATCTGCACATTTAAAATCATTAATAGCAAATATTTTTGTCAAAAATTCATCCCTTATATTATAATTTTTTAATCTTCCTTCATTTTCTATTGGAATGTTTGACATTCCTTCTATTACTTTACTCGAAAAAATACCTGTAGCATTCTTACTTATACTACATTTTTGAGCTTTGGGATAAACTTTAACATCTTTTATACCACAAGATGGAGATCTGCTTTTTAATATAAATCCATCTATGTCATCTATTCCATTTATAAATTCTTCTGCAAATTCACACATTTGATAGGTATAATCTACATTTGATTTTGCTTCAATTAATCTATTAACATCACTATCTTTTTCAATTCTTAGAGGATTTCTAGGTATAGATAAGCCTATAGAAGTTTCATGGCATACAGTTTCTATGTCTACGTAATCTCTTAATAAAGATATAACTTTATCATCATAGCCTTGACCATCAAATCTACATTTTTCTGAATTTAAGCATTTACTTATTATTAATTTGGGCTTTCTCATATAATGTCACCTGCCAGTTATAGTGTTTTTATTTCTAATTAGCTTTGGTTATATTTTTATCTAATCTTGTATTTTATATTCAATATATGTAAAAACTTAAAATAAACCAATTAAAAATATAAAATTATTAGAGGTGAAATTATGTTTATTCCTAAAAGAGTCATATTTGAAAAAGATTCATTAGAAACTGAAGTTGGTAAAAATATTTACAATAAAATAAAAAATAATCCCAATATCGAAATAATAAATGCATCTTCTAATAAAATTAAAAGTCATATACCTGGTGATAATTTATTTGAACAATATAAATCTGGAAAACAGACATTAGTTGTAGGTAAACGTAAAAGCTTAAAATTCCAAACTTGTAAACCATCAGCTAATTATCAATTACCATTAGTTAGTGGATGTATGGGAAGATGTGAGTATTGTTATTTAAATACACAGCTAGGTGATAAACCTTTTGTAAGAGTTTTTACTAACATTGATGATGTATTAAATAGAGCCAAAGAATATATAGAGGAAAGATTACCACAAGTAACTATTTTTGAAGGTGCAGCTACATCTGATCCTATTCCACTTGAACCGTATACCAATGCCTTAAAAAAGACAATAGAATTTATTGGTAAAGAAGAAAAAGGAAGATTTAGATTTGTAACTAAATATAATGATGTAGATACCTTATTAGATGCAAATCATAATAATCATACTGAAATTAGGTTCAGTATAAATACACCTACTGTCATAAACACCTATGAACACTATACAGCATCTATTGATAAAAGAATTGAAGCAGCTGTAAAGGTTGCTAATGCTGGTTACAAAATAGGATTTATAATTGCCCCTATTTTTATCTATGATAATTGGCAAAAAGAATATAAGGATTTAATTGAAAACATAAAATCTAAATTACCTAGTGAATTTAATGAACAGATTATATTTGAAGTTATTTCTCATAGATATACAACTAAGGCTAAAAATCGAATACTAGAAATATTTCCTGAAACTACATTACCAATGAATGATGAAGATAGAAAGTTTAAATACGGACAATTCGGATATGGTAAGTATATCTATTCTAAGGATCAATTAGCAGAAATTAAAGAATTCTTTATTTTTAACATTAAAGAAATATTTCCAAATAGTATAATAAAATATGTAATTTAATTAATAATAATATTTTAAACTTCAAGTTTCAGAGAACATTTTATTAATTAGTTAGCAAAATATGAAAAGTCAGACAAATAGTAGTTAACAAAAAAGGAACTCCTTTTAAATCAATAAATGAGTTCCTTTTAGCTATATTTAAATAAAATCAAATTCAGTTTATTTTTAACACTTGCATTATAGACATATACTTAATCATTATTTACAATGCAATATATACCTATCAGTATACCTACTGTCAGTAAAGAAAACATATTCGCTACATATGGAATTATATAATCTAATACAGAACCACTTTGGGTAAAGATTTTAGCTATAGTAGGTATAAAAATAATGAATACTAAATCAATTAAAAAAACAATTCTACTAAATTCTTTCTTCAAAACATATCCTCCATATATAAATAATTAAAATATTTCTAGTCCTAATTTTAATCACCTTTAGAACAATTAGCTGCATCAATAGCTATTACCAGTAATAGACCCATTATTTCATTTTCTTGATTAACAAAGTCAAGTACATATGTATCACCAAAGTGAAGCAACTCCTTTGATATATGCATAATTTCATTGTTAAAATTATCTACAACATCATAATCCCATTCAAAAATATCACCTGTAACATTCCATCCATTATAGTTTATGTGATATTTTGGTCTGAATAATGTGAGCTGCTTACGGACAGAGCCAACGTTACTGCCATTTATATGGATATTAAATTCAGGTAGGAAAGTAAGTATTTTTTCCGATATACTTCCCACTTCTAAATTTGTAAGCGTACTGTATACATGTATTTTGTGACCTATTGAAAAAAACTCACTTTTCACATAATATTTTGTATTTCCATTTTCATCATAAACATCATAGGTATCAGTCCAGGAAAATACTCTTTGCTTAATTAATAATTTCATAAATAAGACACTCCTTTTTATATACACATTTTTATATACTAAATATCATACTTTGTTTTCTAAAATAGTTTTAAAAATTCTTGAGTATACATCTTCAATATTTTTTTCATTTTCAATATCATTGTATAATCCATATTCAATACTTAATAATTTATTGTCCTTCATATATATGCCTGTAGCATAAGATGGTGGATTCCCTGCTTGATCGGCATCTTCATATGATATATCATCATATATAAATGGAACATGTCCCTTTGTATTTTCAATAAAAAAGAAAGGAACTCTACATTCTTTATAAATATGAGCATATTTTCCCCTTGATGCTTCTGAAAGATTATCCTTTGTAATAAAAACTGCATCATATTTTTTCAATATATTTTCTTCTTCCAAATCTTCAAATCCTATTTTATTAAATGCAATGTTATCTTCTCTGACTTTTGGTATTGCACCTATAATACCAATACTTAAATTTTTATCATCATATTTTTTAAACTTTATATTATGGCAACCAATCAAACAGATTAGAGATAAAATTATTATAGATACTTTATAATATTTTATCATTAATTACAATCTCCTTTATTAATTCATTTACTTAAACTAAACTACACTTTAAAAATCTGTTCTATTAGATATTTTTTTGTTTCTGAATTGATACTACAATCCACGAAATCAATAGTGAAATTGCTGGAAAAATAATATTCCAAGAAGTTAGAGTAAGTTCTAACTTATGATAATAGTGCCATATATACCAAATTTCATATAAAATATTTAAAAACAAGGTTATTAAAGGTCCAATAAATATATTTTTAAGGGTATAAGATACTAAAATACCTAATCCAATAACTATCATCGGAACAATAAACAACTGCATCATAAAAGGGTCAATTGAATCAATAAATCCCATGATATTTCTCCTTTCGATTCATAAATATTTCAAAGAACATTTTATAATTTGATAAGTAAAATCTGAACATTGTAAATTAAGTTGTCTATTTTTTAAATAAATAATGCAAAAATATACTCGCCACTGCTAACTTATATTTTTTCTCACAGGAAACAGAATTAGAATCATTCATAAAACTTTGCAAATCTCCTAGTTCAAGTCCAGAATATATAGCTAAGGTTTCATGGCTAATTTCATATTCACTTATTAGAACATCTATTACTCCTTTAACTCGGTCATCTTCATTTACCATCATTATCCCTTCAGACAACATAAAAATCATGTTACATAAATGTGAAGGATTGGGAATATTAGAGTTTTTCAAACTCTCTTCATTATTCTCACCAATATTTACGCTATTGCTAAAAAAATCATATAATTTATTTTTTCCATCCATATAATCTTTCAACCAAACATAATCTACTCCTATCATCTTACTCAAAGATTTCAGTTCGATTTTATAATTTTTAAGCAAATTTTCTATATCTTTTCTTATAACATCTTCAGTTTGATTAAGGTTTGTAGATATAATAGTCTTAATTGAATCAATTTCCATTACAATCTCCTTTTACAATATTTTATATATTATCCTTATTTCGTACTTATATACTACTGTCAACTACTTGATTATTTTACTGTTTCTTATCTTTTGTCATTTTAACATCTGAATTGCTATTAAAAGAAATTCTCACTTCCCCTTCTGCATTTGCTCCAACGTTTCTGAATCTATACTTTCCTTTTGTTAATTTAATTGTTTTACTACTTTGCTCAGTTCCTTCTAATATAGTTTCCAATTCATTTTTTGGATTAATCAAAACTACCTTAAACTTACCATTGTCAACTGTTGAATCATAGTTCAATGTGATTTCAGTATCTTCTTTTACTTCTAAAAAACACATAATATCTACTCCAGAAAAACCATTGTATTTCATTTCAATTTCGTTGTCGTTTATACTCCTGTTACACATTAAATAAGTATAGTTATTATCCTCATGTACAATTTTATCATTGTTGTTGTACATATTAACCTTATTGCTACTATCATGTTTATCCTGATTAATTGATATTCCACAACCATACATAATACTTATTAAAAATATTAGACTTAATCCTAAAAAAAATTTCTTTTTATTCAATTTTAATTACTCCTCTTTAAATTAATCCTAATATATTTTGTACTAAAATCACTCTTTATTACCTAGGAAAATAAGACTATTATTCATAAAATACAAATAGTACAATAGATAAAACTTAATTAATTTTACCTCATTTCAAAATCTAAAATTATTAGTCAACAATCATCACCATTATATATTAATTATAACATAAATTGTAAATTGTTAAATATACAAATTAAGTATTAAATAAAGTTATGATATTAACATCAAATAATGTGCTATTCAATAATAAATATGATAATAATTTCTTTGATATTTGTATCTGTTTAAAATTATGAGCATTTAGGTTATAATAAAAATAGAACATAAAAGGGAGGTAATATTAGTTGAGTAGAAGACTTTTAAATCCTAAAGTAGACTTTATCTTTAAAAAAATATTTGGCTCTGAGAATCATCCTAATATATTAATATCC
>OKVX01000568.1_pt1 | contig 18566 bp, 20 predicted proteins | sample 1606941 | NCBI WGS metagenome assembly OKVX01 (sample SAMN03281016, study PRJEB24777) | human gut metagenome | isolation source: fecal sample PR161 from 1 month old female Malay infant, caesarean... | reverse complement strand
AAACAAAACTAATCGGAATGTAGATAAAGACCCAAGAGAGGCTGCGGAGAGGCACAACGTGATGAGAACTGCTTTATAAAACTACGTCAGATATTTATTTGGACTCAAAACCAGAAGACCATTAACGCACGGTGCCGACGACAAAGCAAGCGGTTTAATGCATAAAATTCATTAAAAAAATATTTTTATGCCCTATAAGTAAGTATATCAGATGGCAAAAGCGGGAGCTTTTTGCCAACTGTTATGGTTAAATTTCGCGTTTCTGCGTCTGATAGTCTTATCTGCGCCTCTGTACCATAACAGCACACCGTTTGACATTGAGGCTGTGCATGTTTGGTTTAGATGCTTTTCACCTTGCACGGATACAGTTTGCCTTTACCGTATCCTTCCACATTATTTTCCCGGCAATCACTATCGGCCTGGCAAGCTATTTTGCTGTGCTTGAAGGGCTGTGGCTGAAAACAAAAAGTCCGGTCTGGCGATCGCTGTACCACTTCTGGTCCAGGATTTTTGCCGTTAACTTTGGCATGGGCGTGGTCTCCGGGCTGGTGATGGCGTATCAGTTTGGCACTAACTGGAGTGGATTTTCGCAGTTTGCGGGCAGCATTACCGGCCCACTTCTGACCTATGAAGTGCTAACCGCCTTTTTCCTTGAGGCCGGATTCCTCGGCGTGATGCTGTTCGGCTGGAATAAAGTCGGGCCTGGGCTGCACTTCTTCGCCACCTGTATGGTGGCGCTGGGGACAATTATCTCCACCTTCTGGATCCTCTCCTCCAATAGCTGGATGCAGACCCCACAGGGCTATGAGATCGTCAACGGGCAGGTCGTCCCGGTAGACTGGTTTGCCGTGGTCTTTAACCCCTCCTTCCCTTATCGTCTGCTGCATATGTCGATAGCCGCCTTCCTCAGTAGCGCCCTGTTTGTTGGCGCATCGGCGGCATGGCATCTGCTGCGCGGAAACAATACGCCTGCCATCCGCGCTATGTTTTCTATGGCGCTGTGGATGACCCTGATTGTGGCCCCCATCCAGGCAATAGTCGGTGATATGCATGGGCTGAATACCTTAAAGCATCAGCCTGCCAAAATCGCCGCCATTGAGGGGCACTGGGAAAACCCACCGGGGGAACCTACCCCGCTACTGCTGTTTGGCTGGCCAGATATGGAACTGGAGCGCACCCGTTTTGGCCTGGAGATCCCCGCTCTTGGCAGCCTTATCCTGACGCACAGTCTGGATAAACAGGTTCCGGCGCTCAAGGAGTTCCCGAAGGAAGATCGTCCAAATTCCACCATTGTCTTCTGGTCGTTCCGCATTATGGCGGGCTTAGGCATGCTGATGCTGCTGCTCGGCGTGGTGGCGCTCTGGTTGCGCTATAAAAAGCGCGTTTACACCTCGCGCCCCTTCCTGTGGTTTGCCCTGCTGATGGGGCCTTCAGGGTTGATCGCCATACTGGCCGGATGGGTGACCACTGAGGTGGGACGCCAGCCGTGGGTCGTCTATGGGCTTCAACGTACCCGGGATGCGGTATCCGCCCATGGCGATCTGCATATGAGCGTCAGTTTGCTGGCTTTCTTCGTCGTTTACACTTCGGTCTTCGGCGTCGGTTACAGCTATATGGTGCGCCTGATTAAAAAAGGGCCTCAGCCTCACGAATCGTTCGCCACCGAGGCCGATGGACGTCCGGCACGCCCGCTTTCCGCAGTTACCACTGGCAATAAGGAGCAGCCATAATGGGTATCGATCTTTCCATTATCTGGTTTGTCATCATCGTCTTCGCGACGCTGATGTATATCGTGATGGACGGTTTTGATCTGGGGATCGGCATTCTGTTCCCGATGACGCAAAACCCGGACGATCGCGATGTGATGGTCAACAGCGTCGCCCCGGTCTGGGACGGGAATGAAACCTGGCTGGTGCTGGGTGGCGCTGCCCTCTTCGGTGCCTTTCCGCTGGCCTACGCGGTGATTATCGATGCCCTTACCATTCCGCTGACATTAATGCTGATCGGTCTTATTTTTCGTGGCGTGGCGTTTGAGTTTCGTTTTAAAGCAACGCCAGCGCACCGTCCGTTCTGGGATAAAGCCTTTATTGGCGGTTCACTTCTGGCGACGTTTACCCAGGGCATCACGGTGGGTGCCGTCATAAACGGGTTTGCCGTCACCGGGCGTGCCTATACCGGCGGTCCCTTTGACTGGTTTACCGCGTTTAACCTGTTCTGTGGCGCGGGTCTGGTGGTGGCCTATGCGCTGCTGGGCGCCACCTGGCTGGTGATGAAAAGTGAAAATGCCCTGCAACAGCGGATGCGCGAAGTTTCTAAAACGCTCTTAATTGTGCTGCTGGCCGTTATCGCGGCGATCAGTCTCTGGACCCCGCTGGCGCACCCGGCCATCGCCGCGCGCTGGTTTACGCTACCTAATTTGTTTTACCTGTTGCCGGTTCCGGCTCTGGTCGTCCTGCTGAGTCTGTATCTGTGGCGCTGCCTGAATAATCGGCAAAGCCATAATCGGCCCTTTATCCTGACGCTGGGGCTTATTTTTCTCGGCTTTAGCGGGCTTGGGATCAGCATCTGGCCGCATATTATTCCACCGTCGATCACCCTGTGGCAGGCGGCCGCGCCGACACAAAGTCAGGGCTTTATGCTGGTAGGTGCGTTGTTGATCATTCCCGTGATTCTGGTCTACACCTTCTGGAGTTACTACGTATTTCGCGGAAAAGTACAGCATGGGGAGGGTTATCACTGATGCAACAGCCTGTCTGGAAACGATTGCTGTGGCTGGCCATTATCTGGGGCGGCAGCGTACTGGCGCTGGCGGCTGTCAGTATGTTCTTCCACATGCTGATGACGGCCGCCGGGTTTAAATCTCACTGATCTTGTCCCGGGCAACCGCTGCGTTGCCCGGTCTTCTTCCCGCACTTTCAGATAAACCCCATTAACGCACGCCAGCGTATCGTTACACTGGTAAATGATTCACAGTATTTATAGTTCGAGAAGAAAAATGAAAAAACTCATTGCGTTAAGTGTTATCAGTCTTGTCCTCTCCGGCTGCGTTAATCCGGGTAAAGCGTCTGTTCAGCCGGAGCAGCTTAAGAACCACCGCTTTGTGCTGGAAAATGTGGACGGGAAAGCCGTGAAGGCCACGACAACGCAACCTGAGATCAGTTTTAGCGCGTTGCCCGATATCAGCCTGGTTAATAACATCAGCATTTCCGGCGTGATGTGTAACCGCTTCAACGGACAGGGAAAATTGTCCGAAGGGGAACTTAAGGTTAAAGGGCTGGCCATGACGCGCAAACTCTGTACCGAACCACAATTGAACGAGCTGGATCAGGCCATCGGCGACATGTTGCGCAAAGGGGCGCAGGTCGACCTGACTGAAGACCAGTTAACGCTGGCGACAGCCGACAAAACGCTGATGTTTAAACGCGCTGAATAATCAGTAGCTACCGCAGGATCCAACGGCAAGCGACTGTTCACTGCAGCGTTTGCCGTTTGGCAAGGCGCACATCCCGATCACAGAGCCATCGAGCTGGCGGGCAACCGACAGTGAGCCACCAATCATCGCGCAGTTGGCTTGTCCTGAACTGGACATCGCGGCTTTCATTCCCGGCGTTACGTGTGCCGCCGTGGCCTGCTGAACAGGTTCGTTACTACAGGCCGACAGCAATAACGCGGCACACCCTACCCAAAACGCTGAACGCATGCTCTCTCTCCCCCATGAATAATGCGAAACCTATGCATAATAGGCATCACATCCCGTGCCGTCGAGAGCGGAAGTGCGTATTTATGCGCTGCTGAAACAATTTCTCGCAATTTTTTTGGATATTGTTGAACCTGAAGCTGTTGGCAGTATATTACTGCTTTGCTCTTAGGGATTGCGTTAACAGGCTGGTTCATAAGGATAATAATCAATGCCAATTTACAATAAGTCGTTTTGCGTAGCCGTACTCGCGCTGTGTTCTTTTCATGCCCGGGCTGAGCAGTGCTCACCCGAAAGCGTAAACAAAAATAAAACCAATAATTTCATCCTACTGCAACAGCAAATTAATGGAGCAATACCTAAAACGATTGAGACCAGGATTGAGAGTCCGGACGGTTACATCCGTACAACAATAAATGCGAGTTACAACCGCTGTGGCGAACTTCTTGGCGGCAGTATGCTGGAGGTAAAAACAGCAACCTATCCTCAATCTGTTCTTGTGATTACCAGTGCGATAAAACTCAGTAAAGCGGATTACGGCTGGCGCATCCTTGTCGATGGCAAAGGCATCGGAACGGACAAGCGCAACCAAAAATCGACACTGTTATTCCGTCATAATGTTGAAGGTATGTATTTGCTAAACAAAAAAGGCATTATCAGTAAAGCAGTTAACCGCGGCATCATTACTGCCACAACGCCGGGGGAGAAAGATCGAACCAGCATGGGCACCATTCTGTATACCTTCAATACAACAGGGGCTCTTACCCGTTCAGAAAACAAAAGTAACCTGGCGATTGAGAATTACCGCACGGAGTACGAGTACGACACGCATCATCGCCTGACAAAAAGGTACACACCTAACGTCGTGGATGAGTATGTTTACGATGATGCAGGTCGCCAGCTGACCTGGACGAACACCGAGACCTATTACACTATCGAAAAAACGGTGAATACCTGTAAGGAATGGGACACTAACGGGGAATGTATCCAGGCGGATATCGACATCACTATCTCCTCACCAGATAACGACAAAGGCAAGGCTTTTGAGTACAAACATAAAGCAGCCATGACAGCGACTTATGAATACTGGAACTGAATTATTTAAGATTTAGAAGGGTTTTTCGCCAAAAGTTTGATCTACTCATTGATGGTGAGAATACCGAGGACACAAATGCGAAAATCGCAAAATCCGGCCTTTGCTAAAATAAGGGAATAATATTCAGGGTCTGACCAGGTTTACGGACCCCTCTTTTTTTGCGCAATGTAAGGGTGTCGTCCTATGCAAACTATTGACGGTAATGGTGCAGTCGCGTCAGTCGCGTTTCGCACCAGCGAAGTTATCGCCATCTACCCGATTACGCCAAGTTCTACAATGGCCGAACAGGCAGATGCCTGGGCAGGAAACGGGTTAAAAAATGTCTGGGGCGATGTCCCGAGAGTCGTCGAAATGCAGTCCGAAGCGGGTGCGATTGCCGCGGTGCATGGTGCGCTGCAGACGGGAGCGCTCTCCACGTCGTTTACCTCCTCGCAGGGATTGCTGCTGATGATCCCGACGCTGTACAAACTGGCCGGTCAACTTACCCCGTTTGTCCTGCACGTCGCGGCACGAACCGTTGCTACCCACGCGCTCTCCATTTTTGGCGATCACTCCGACGTGATGGCCGTGCGTCAGACCGGCTGCGCCATGCTGTGCGCCAGCAGCGTCCAGGAGGCCCAGGATTTCGCGTTAATTTCCCATATCGCGACGCTGAAAAGCCGCGTGCCGTTTATTCACTTCTTTGATGGTTTCCGCACCTCCCACGAAATCAACAAAATCGTGCCCCTGGCAGATGACACCCTTCTCTCGCTTCTGCCGCAGGCGGACATTGATGCCCATCGCGCCCGCGCACTCAACCCGGAACATCCGGTGATCCGCGGGACATCGGCCAACCCGGATACTTACTTCCAGTCCCGCGAGGCAACGAACCCGTGGTACAACGCGGTGTACGATCATGTGGAACAGGCGATGAACGATTTCGCTGCCGCCACCGGACGGGAATATAAACCGTTTGAATATTATGGCCATCCACAGGCGGAACGCGTGATTGTGCTGATGGGTTCAGCCATTGGCACCTGTGAAGAAGTCGTGGATGAACTGCTGACGCGCGGCGAGAAAGTTGGGGTGCTGAAAGTTCGCCTTTTCCGCCCGTTCTCAGCGAAACATCTGCTCTCTGCGCTGCCGGAGAGCGCACGAAGCGTGGCCGTGCTCGATCGTACCAAAGAGCCTGGCGCACACGCAGAACCGCTGTATCTGGACGTCATGACCGCACTGGCGGAAGCCTTCAGTAACGGCGAGCGCGAAACGCTGCCGCGTGTCATTGGCGGACGTTATGGTTTGTCGTCCAAAGAGTTCGGTCCGGATTGCGTGCTGGCGGTGTTTAATGAGCTAAGTGAAACGAAGCCGAAACCTCGCTTTACGGTCGGTATTTATGACGATGTCACTAATCTCTCACTGCCCTTGCCGGAAAACACCCTGCCCTCCGGCGCGAAACTTGAGGCGCTGTTCTACGGTCTGGGCAGCGACGGCAGCGTTTCGGCAACCAAGAACAACATCAAGATCATCGGTAATTCCACACCGTGGTATGCACAGGGTTATTTCGTCTATGACTCCAAGAAAGCCGGCGGGCTGACCGTGTCCCATCTGCGCGTCAGCGAACACCCTATCCGCTCGGCGTATCTCATTTCGCAGGCTGATTTTGTCGGCTGTCACCAGCTGCAGTTTATCGATAAATACCAGATGGCCGAACGTCTCAAACCTGGCGGTATTTTCCTGCTCAACACGCCGTACAGTGCGGATGAGGTCTGGGCGCGCCTGCCACAGGAAGTGCAGGCGGTGCTTAATCAGAAAAGAGCGCGTCTTTTTGTCATCAACGCAGCGAAGATTGCCCGCGAATGTGGTCTTGCCGCGCGCATCAACACCGTCATGCAGATGGCGTTCTTCCACCTGACAAACATTCTGCCGGGCGACAGCGCCTTAATGGAACTGCAGGGCGCGATCGCCAAAAGTTACAGCAGTAAAGGCCAGGAATTGGTTGAACGCAACTGGCAGGCCCTGGCGCTGGCGCGCGAGTCGCTGTCTGAAGTGCCGCTCCAGCCGGTGAATGCCAGCAGCCCGAACCGTCCTCCGGTGGTTTCTGATGCGGCTCCAGATTTTGTTAAAACCGTAACGGCGGCCATGCTGGCGGGGCTGGGCGATGCCCTTCCCGTCTCCGCCCTGCCGCCGGATGGCACATGGCCGATGGGCACCACCCGCTGGGAAAAACGCAACATCGCCGAAGAGATCCCAATCTGGAAGGAAGAGCTGTGTACCCAGTGCAATCACTGTGTGGCAGCGTGCCCGCACTCTGCCATCCGGGCCAAAGTCGTTTCTCCGGACGCGATGGAATCGGCCCCATCCAGCCTGCATTCGCTGGATGTGAAATCCCGGGATATGCGCGGACAGAAATACGTTCTGCAGGTTGCACCAGAAGATTGCACCGGCTGTAACCTCTGCGTCGAGGTCTGCCCGGCCAAAGACCGACAGAACCCGGATATCAAAGCCATCAATATGATGTCGCGGCTGGAACACGTGGAAGAAGAGAAAGTGAATTATGACTTCTTCCTGAACCTGCCGGAAATCGATCGGAGCAAGCTGGAACGTATTGATATCCGTACCTCACAGCTGATCACGCCGCTGTTTGAATACTCTGGTGCCTGCTCCGGCTGCGGGGAAACACCGTACATCAAACTGCTGACGCAACTGTACGGTGACCGGATGCTGATCGCCAACGCGACCGGCTGTTCGTCTATTTATGGCGGTAACCTGCCGTCCACCCCTTACACCACCGACGCCAACGGACGCGGTCCGGCATGGGCGAATTCGCTGTTTGAGGATAACGCCGAATTTGGTCTTGGCTTCCGCTTAACGGTGGATCAGCACCGCGCACGCGTGATGCGCCTGCTGGATCAGTTTGCCGATAACATCCCTGCCGACCTGCACGCTGCTCTGCACGCTGAAGCCACGCCTGAGGTTCGTCGTGAACAGGTTACGGCGCTTCGTAATGCCCTTCAGGGCGTTGACGGCGCAGAACAACTGGTGACCGACGCTGACGCCCTGGTTGAAAAATCGATCTGGCTGATTGGCGGCGATGGCTGGGCGTATGATATTGGCTTTGGCGGGCTGGATCATGTGTTGAGCCTGACCGAGAACGTGAACATCCTGGTGCTGGATACCCAGTGTTATTCCAATACCGGCGGACAGGCGTCAAAAGCCACGCCGTTAGGAGCGGTAACAAAATTTGGTGAGCACGGGAAACGCAAGGCGCGTAAAGATCTCGGCGTCAGCATGATGATGTATGGCCACGTGTACGTTGCGCAAATCTCGCTCGGCGCGCAGCTTAACCAGACGGTGAAAGCGATTCAGGAGGCGGAAGCGTATCCGGGCCCATCGCTTATCATCGCCTACAGCCCTTGCGAAGAGCATGGTTACGATCTGGCGCTCAGCCACGACCAGATGCGTCAGCTGACCGCCACGGGCTTCTGGCCGCTGTACCGCTTTGATCCTCGCCGGGCAGAGGAAGGCAAGCTACCGCTGGCGCTCGATTCACGTCCTCCGTCAGATGCCCTGGCTGAGACACTGCTGCAGGAGCAGCGCTTCCGTCGCCTCAATGCGCAACAGCCAGAGGTGGCTGAGCAGTTGTGGAAAGATGCCGCCGCCGATCTGCAAAAACGGTACGACTTCCTGGCGCAAATGGCCGGGAAAACGGAAAAATCCACCAGCGAATAATCCCCATGCCCGGCTTGTCCGGGCATTTTTATGCCATAAAAAAAGCCCGGTGTATTCACACCGGGCCAGACCAAATAATCCCTGAGCATCACGTTAAATGAATAAATGATATTCATGGGAATTATGGATAATAATCTTAAAGGCATATAACGGGGCAGACATTACCTGATTTACCGCATGATTAATAATTTTAATTTATTATGTTTTTCACTAAAACATTCATCAAACAAATTACCATTTCCGCAGAACAATTCCCTTTAGATTTTACTCACTTCGTAACAATTATAATTTATTACTCTTTCAGCGGAGTGATTTAGCATGTGACAACTCTCCGCAAAGGAAAGTTCAACAGGTAATTAAATAAAAACAACCACAAAGGAATACCATAATGCAAAGAAAAGTACTGGCCCTGATGATTCCGGCTCTGTTAATGGCTGGCGCTGCGCATGCAGCAGAGATTTATAATAAGGATGGCAATAAATTAGATCTGTACGGAAAAGTAGATGGTTTGCACTACTTCTCTGATGACACGTCTAAAGACGGCGATCAGACCTATATGCGTTTGGGTTTCAAGGGCGAAACCCAGATCAACGACATGATGACCGGCTACGCACAGTGGGAATACAACATTCAGGCAAATAACACCGAAGGGTCTGACAACCAGTCCTGGACACGTCTGGCCTTCGCAGGTGTGAAAGTGGGTGACTACGGTTCCTTTGACTACGGCCGTAACTATGGCGTTCTGTACGACGTGGAAGGCTGGACCGATATGCTGCCAGAGTTCGGCGGCGACTCTTATACCTATGCCGATAACTTTATGACCGGTCGTGCCAATGGCGTAGCAACCTACCGCAACACCGATTTCTATGGTCTGGTGCCGGGTCTGAACTTTGCTCTGCAGTATCAGGGTAATAACGAAGATGCCAGCAATAACCAGGAAGGGACCAATAATGGTCGCGACACGCGTCATGAGAACGGTGACGGCTTCGGTATTTCTACCACCTATGATTTCGGTATGGGAATTTCAGCGGGGGCGGCCTATACCTCTTCTGACCGTACCAACGATCAGGTGAGAAATACCACCGCGGGCGGGGATAAAGCGGATGCCTGGACCGCGGGTCTGAAATATGACGCCAACAATATCTATCTGGCGGCCATGTATTCTGAAACCCGCAATATGACCCCTTACGGCGACAACGAAAGCGCCGTGGCGAATAAAACCCAGAACTTCGAAGTAACCGCACAATACCAGTTCGATTTTGGTCTGCGTCCGGCAATTTCCTACCTGCAGTCGAAAGGTAAAGACCTGGGCAACGGTCAGGGCGATCAGGACCTGGTTAAATATGCCGACGTAGGCGCAACCTATTACTTCAACAAAAACATGTCCACCTATGTGGATTATAAAATCAACCTGCTGGATGAAGATGACAGCTTCTACAAAAACAACGGTATCGGTACCGATGATGTCGTTGCATTAGGCCTGGTTTACCAGTTCTGATGATCAGAGCCCGCAGCATCATGCGGGCTCACCTTTTTTGAGGTTAGTCGCACAACAGCACGCTATCGCGAGATTGTTGAGGATAAGTTGAAAGACTGCGGGTTAGACTGCGCAGATATCCCCCTCATCATTAAGGATAACTGTGTTGTTTGGTCGTGTTTCCCTTGCCCTACTGGCTCTTTTAGCGTGTTTGTGGATGGCGTTAATTTTCGATTTCCGCGATATTGTTGGGCACCTCGGCACGCTCTTAAATCATCTCGACAGGCATTAACAGTGAGCCTTTGAAAACAAAAAGCCACCAGCAGTGCCGGTGGCCGTGATACCCTTCGTGAATGCTATTTTTTCACGGGCTGAGGCTTTTTATCCCCTGATTCAGGCGCCTCACGTGGGTCGTCTTTTTCAACACTAAGCATAATGTCTCCTCTTTAAGATACCCACTTCCCACTATAGCCAACGTTAGCACAATGTGGCCAGGCGGCTAGGACGCTTGTGTTGGCGCGAGTTTGCGAAAAGAGAGATAGCCAAAGACCCCACTTTCGCCATCCGCAGGATGGTTAACCCCATCCATCACCGTCACTTCCGGGAAATCGAACGGAGAGACGTTTTCAAAACAGGCGACATTTACACCGTATTCATTGGGATTAGAACGCCGCTGATGGAAGGTATATATCCCGCAGACCGAGCAGAAGAAATGTCGGGCTGTACCGGTGTTAAAGCGGTACTCCGTAAGTTTATCCTCGCCTTTGGTGACGGTAATACCGGTTAACGGTGCAGAGACCACAACCGCCCCTCTCATCCGACAAAAAGAACAGCTACAGCGACGGGCGGTATTTAACCCATCGGTTAACGCAACGGTGAATGCCACTCGACCACAATGGCATTGGGCATGACGGATTTCTGCCATCGTTTACACCCCTTTTCTTACCAGCTCAGCGGCCTTGACGAACACCTCATCCTCTACGCCGTCACCCTTTTGCCTGCCGAGTCTTAGCAGTTCATCAACAATGCTGTTACGATCGATCGGTTTCTGTGCCGAAACAAGCCCGATAACGGCAGCACCAATCGCCAGCCCAACTAACCCGGTTTGTTCATCTTTGTTCTTCATGTTCATGCTCCTGATACCACAAACAAGCGTAGCAGGATTTTAAAAACGCGGTGTCAGACCGTATTTCGGCGATTTGATATTTGCGGCCCAAATCTTGATATCGTTTTGCAGGAGAAGGGTGAAATCTGAATTCAGATGCGTCACCAGGGCATTGACGCTGGTTGCATCGACCACTGAAAAATGTTCAATTCTGTTCGACCCAACCTGAACACAGTAATAGCTGGCGGGCAGCACTTTACCATTCACATTAAGCGGCAGCGTATTTTTTCCGCATTGCCCTTCGGTGATGTATGAAACCACCAGATTAGCGGATTTTTTCCCGGGCTGAGATACGCTCACCATTACCGGAAAACCTTCCGACGTCTGCGTCATGTCATAAAGAACGGCATTTTTTATATACCAGGTATTATATTCCCGCTCCTGAAACGTCGACCAGCCAGGTGCTGAATAAAACATCAGCACTGCCAGTGTAATAGATTTTATTTTCATGAGATGCTGTCGTCCGTGTTGTTGCACGTATTATTCAGAACGGACAAAAAACAGCAACCCACCAGGATTTGGCCTACTACTATTGGCAGTAATGATGCTCATTAGCGAACAACAAAACCAAAATGATACAGCGCCACCGTGGCCAAGATGCTCACGACCACAGACATCAAAAACCAGGTTTTGAACGGCTGCTTTTGCGTTTTATGGCGAAAGATCTGTTGACACATAATGGCGCCGGGCCACCCGCCCACAACGCCGAAGACCAGTAAGGTTACTTCAGGTATCCTGCGCATTCCTTTCCGTGCTGCCATTTTATCGGCGCCGTAAATAACCATAGTCAGGACGTTAATGAGCAGGAACCATATGGCTACGGGCCAGGCGGAAAAGAGACTGCCGATAGCAGTACAGAGCAGCAGAAAAAAACAAAATTTATTCAATGTGTTAGGTCCAGTCACAGGATATGTAAGCGTATTCAGAGAAGGCATTATACGGTATCTTGCGCATGAATCAGGTTTGGGTGACATGACGGGATACCCCGCTTTTGCAAGCGGGGTAAAAAGCGTGAATGTGACTTAACTGTTTGACGCACCGAATTGCATTTTGTGAAGCTGTGCGTACACCCCATTGTGAGTCAGCAATTCCGCATGGCTTCCGCGTTCAACGATAACGCCATCTTCAACAACAATGATTTCATCAGCTTTTTCGATAGTCGACAGACGATGCGCAATCACCAGTGACGTACGGTTCTTTTGCAGTTCCTCGAGCGCAGACTGTATAGCGCGTTCCGATTCCGTATCCAGGGCTGACGTTGCTTCATCAAGGATGAGTATTGGACTGTCCCGCAACAGTGCGCGTGCAATAGCGATACGTTGCCGTTGCCCACCAGAAAGCAGTACCCCGTTTTCACCGATGATGGTATCAAGACCGTTATCCATCTTGTTGATAAAGTCCATCGCATTTGCCATACGCGCGGCATTCTCGATCTGGTCACGGGTGTACTGCTCCGTACGACCGTAGGCGATGTTGCTGGCAACCGTGTCGTTGAACAGGTGGACATTTTGCGACACGAGCGCCACCTGGTTACGAAGCGACTGAAGGGTATATTCTCGCAGGTCGTGGCCGTCCAGCATAATTTCACCTTCATCAATATCATAAAATCGCGTCATCAGGCTGGCGATGGTTGATTTACCCGAGCCGGAACGTCCGACAAGGGCAACGGTCTTACCGGCAGGTATGTTCAGGCTGATATTGCGTAGCGCTGGGGCCTCACGTCCCGGATAGGTAAACGTCACATTGCGAAATGCAACGTCCGCTTTTGCGCGTTCAAGTACGCGCTGACCTTCATCTTTTTCCTGTTCGGAATCAAGAATAGTGAACAGCGTCTGGCAAGCGGCCATCCCGCGCTGGAACTGTGCGTTCACATTGGTCAGGGATTTAAGAGGCCGCATCAATGCAATCATCGATGTGAAAACGACGCTAATCGTTCCCGCCGTCAGGGTCGCCATAACACTCGGGAAGCTGGCAGCATAAAGAACAAACGCGAGTGCCAGGGAAGCAATAAGCTGAATAACAGGATCGGAGATTGACGATGCGGACATCATTTTCATTCCCTGCAAACGCATCTTATTGCTGACCTTATCAAAGCGTTATGTTTCAACGTCCTGACCGCCGAAAATTAATACTTCTTTATGGCCTTTAAGCATCTGCTCAGCACTCGCCGTGACCTGCCCCATCGTATTCTGCATGCTTTTACTGATAGTGCGAAAGCGTTTGGACACCATACGAATAGTCACGGATATAACAGGTGCCAGTACAATCAGGATGATTGAGAACTGCCAGCTATAGTAGAACATCATTGCGAACAAGCCGATGATTGACGCGCCCTCACGGATGACCGTTATCAGCGTACCTGATGACGAAGATGCGACCTGTTCGGAATCATAGGTAATACGCGACAGCAACGTCCCGGTTAACTGTTTGTCAAAAAACGACACAGGCATGCCCATCAAATGGCGGAACAATTTCCGGCGCACATCCATCACCACTTTGCCCGAGACCCAGGAGACACAATAGCTGGAGATAAAACTGGTAATACCGCGTAGCGTCATCAATCCGATAACCACTACCGGCATCCATAACATGACAGAGCGGTCCATTTTGCCCACGCCATCATCCATTAACGGCTTTAGCAAAGACAACATAAAAGGATCGCAGGCGGCATTTATCATTAATGCTAATGCCGCAACCAATAGTCCTTTCTTAAAAGGCGATATTATAGGCCAAAGACGGCGAAACGTGAGCCAGGTGGAAAGGTCTTTGTCAGTTTGCATACGGGAGCCTTAATAATGAGAGCCGTTGAGCATAACGTACAGTTTTAAAGGAACCACTGCACAACGGTATTAAGGGTATGATGTGTTACTTCAATGATTATCTAACCACTCGCGAAAAATAATTTTTTGCCCTGTCCTGTTCATGATGTTTATTTTATTTTTAACTTTATTTCACCCTATTATCCAACCATCCATTAACATATCCCAACCCACAAAGAAATGAATAAAACAGAAGCGGATAAATCTTAATGTTTGTTGATTGCAGCTTCTTTCACCGCATATAAATTTTCGCTTTTTGCATATTGATCGTTTGTTATATTTACGACTAAAAGTAGCCACACTGTATATACGTGCTCCAGTTAAAAGACTGACAATCAGTAGCATTTTCAACCTGACGCACGTGAAACACTTCTCCTGCCGTATCTTTTATGCATGCTTCCTTCATTGACGTAAAAAGATGAAGATACAAGACACAACCCGCCAGGAAGCACCCAACTAAAAGACATACTTTTAAAACAGCCATCACCGTTTCCCTCCTGCTTTGTACGGGGAAAACAGCTTAATAGCTTGAAGATGAATAGACTCTCAACACAGTGCAGTTTAAGTGGCTATTCGTGCAGGTCACGTTAAAGCTACGTATCAGCATGCAGGACCCCATCGTGAGGTCCCGGGTTGTTTTCTACTACTTATGAAATCGCTGCGCTATGCAGCCTGAAGATGATAAGCAGAAATCAATAACGCCTGGTCGTGGTGACCGGTGCTCTGTCTGTCCAGTCGGGACGTTCACCAGCCATGATCGCCCGTTGCTGAGACGGTGTTACAGATTGCGTTATATCAGGCATTGGCTTATAAACCGGTTTTTCCGCAGGAGTGATAACCACATCAGAACTACACCCTGAGCACAATAAAATCATAAAACCAAAAGAACTTAACTTAAACACTTTCACCCCTTCCAGTGGGATATCATCTTAAGGGAATCGTTCGCCAGTGATTGTCTAATCCGAGCCGCCAGCACGTCAGTAAAGTCGCATGCGAGCTTCACATTCCCATACGCTGAAACGCAAGATGATAAGCAGCGATACAAGTTAAATCAATACTGATGCGAATGAAGAGCAACGGAAATAGTCATAAAGGATTACATCTAAAAAAAGACGGATTTCAAAAAGAAGCACAAGATTAAACGCCACATATACGGATACGCTGTGGCCGTTTATTGCGCTTTTTTGCTTAAAATGGAAATTCCCTTTCGTTGACGAAGCGTTGCAATTCACTGTTGTTAAATAATGCTGTATTAAAACGATTGTAACTATAAAGTTAATTAGAGGTTAATATGAAGGGTGGTATTTTTGCATTTTTGGCATTAGGTGTCGCGTTAGCAATAACAGGGTGCTCAAGTGATTATGTTATATCGACCAAAGATGGACATATGATGACCACACATGGAAAACCAGAGCGAGATAAAGACACCGGTTTAATTTCATACAAAGATGCAGATGGTAGCATTCATCAAATCCATCAATCGGATGTGAAAGAGATTGTAGAAAAGTAACCACCTGATCTGTCCTTCCGTTTTACTGGCTCCGCCATTTTATTGAGCGGAGCTCGCCTGCCCTTACCCACCTTATGTTATCTGTTTTGACGACCACGTCTCGCTGATGGTGAACAGAAAGCCGATTACGCTTTACCGCAAGTCGGCACAAGATCCTTCATCGCTGTAAAACGTGCTGGTATTCGCCGCCGGAATCCGTACCATACGCGACATACTTTTGCCCGCTGGCATTGACTGCCGGCGTTAACCCATCTTTCATAGCCAGACAGTTGCGGCATAGAATGCATGGAAAATGAATGGCAACAGGTGCTGATGCTTAACGATTAGCCGGCACGCTGAAAACTTTTGCCCCTGCTGGCTCCGAAGGTAGCAATAAATGCAAGACAATCAATCAAATACAAAGAAAGAACAATACAACCTGAACAAGCTGCAGAAGCGGCTGCGCCGTAATGTGGGCGAAGCCATTGCAGACTTCAATATGATTGAAGAAGGCGACCGCATCATGGTTTGCCTGTCGGGGGGTAAAGACAGCTACACCATGCTGGAGATCCTGCGTAATCTTCAGCAGAGTGCGCCGGTGAAATTCTCCCTGGTGGCCGTAAACCTTGACCAGAAACAGCCGGGTTTCCCTGAGCATATCCTGCCGGAATATCTCGATAAGCTGGGCGTTGAGTACAAAATCGTCGAAGAAAATACCTACGGTATCGTAAAAGAGAAGATCCCGGAGGGTAAAACCACCTGCTCTCTCTGCTCTCGTCTGCGTCGTGGCATTCTGTACCGGACTGCGACGGAGCTGGGCGCAACCAAAATTGCGCTGGGCCATCACCGCGACGATATCCTGCAAACGCTGTTCCTGAACATGTTCTACGGCGGAAAGATGAAAGGCATGCCGCCTAAACTGATGAGCGATGACGGCAAACACATTGTTATCCGCCCTCTCGCCTATTGCCGCGAGAAGGACATTGAACGCTTCTCCCAGGCAAAAGCTTTCCCGATTATTCCATGCAACCTGTGTGGCTCTCAGCCGAACCTGCAGCGCCAGGTCATTGGTGACATGCTGCGTGACTGGGATAAACGTTATCCAGGTCGCATCGAAACCATGTTCAGCGCAATGCAGAACGTGGTGCCTTCTCACCTTGCGGATGTTGAGCTGTTTGACTTCAAAGGCATCAACCATGATTCAGAGGTGGTGAATGGCGGCGATCTGGCGTTTGACCGGGAAGAGATCCCCATGCAGCCTGCAGGCTGGCAGCCGGAAGAGGATGATAATCAGTTTGACGAGCTGCGCCTGAACGTACTTGAAGTGAAATAATCCTGTCGCGTCTCAGAGGCCGTCTGAGACGCGTTTTTTCTGCCGCTTATTTCAGCAATCTGACCCGGCAGGTTTTGCCTTTAATTTTACCGTTTTGCAGCTGCTTCCATGCCTTATGCGCAACCGCCTGGCGGATTGCCACATATACGTGTGCCGGATGAACGGTAATCTTGCCGATATCGGCGCCATCCAGTCCCATGTCACCTGTCAGCGCGCCTAATACGTCGCCTGGACGCATCTTGGCTTTTTTGCCGCCATCAATGCACAGCGTCGCCATTTCGGCTTCGAGTGGCACAACGCGAACGTTCCCCGGGGTGTTCACCCAGTTAAGCTTTATCTGCAGCATTTCAGACAAAATATTGGCGCGCTGCGCCTCTTCCGGCGCGCAGAAGCTAATGGCCAGCCCGCTGTTTCCGGCACGTGCGGTACGCCCAATGCGGTGAACATGTACTTCTGGATCCCAGGCCAGCTCGTAGTTAACAACCAGCTCCAGCGATTTAATGTCCAGCCCACGTGCGGCGACATCGGTTGCAACCAGCACACGGGCGCTGCCGTTCGCGAAGCGAACCAGCGTCTGGTCACGATCGCGCTGTTCAAGATCGCCATGCAATGACAGCGCACTTTGCCCGGCAGCATTCAGGGCATCACACACCGCCTGGCAATCTTTTTTGGTATTACAAAACACCACGCAGGAGGCGGGCTGGTGCTGGCTCAGCAATTTCTGCAGAAGCGGGATTTTGCCCTGCTGCGAGGTTTCAAAGAACTGCTGCTCGATGGCAGGCAGCGCATCCACGCTGTCGATTTCAATCGTCAGCGGATTTTTTTGTACACGACCGCTGATTGCAGCGATGGCGTCAGGCCAGGTCGCAGAGAATAACAATGTCTGACGATCTTCCGGCGCGAAGCGGATCACCTCGTCGATCGCGTCGCTGAAGCCCATGTCCAGCATACGGTCCGCTTCATCCATCACCAGCGTTTGCAGGGCAACCAGTGAAACGGTGCTTTTTTGCAGATGATCCAGCAGACGGCCAGGTGTCGCGACAATAATATGAGGCGCATGCTGGAGCGAATCACGCTGCGCCCCGAACGGCTGTCCGCCGCAGAGGGTTAAGATCTTGGTGTTGGGCAGGAAGCGCGCCAGACGACGCAACTCACCCGCGACCTGGTCGGCCAGTTCGCGGGTCGGGCACAGAACCAGAGACTGGGTCTGGAACAGGGTGGCATCTATATGCTGTAACAGTCCAAGACCGAACGCTGCCGTTTTCCCACTGCCGGTTTTTGCCTGTACGCGAACATCGCGCCCCTCAAGAATGGCGGGTAATGCGGCCGCCTGAACAGGCGTCATCGTGAGGTATCCCAACTCGTTGAGGTTATCGAGTTGGGCGGCAGGCAGAACATTCAGGGTAGAAAAAGCGGTCACAATAGTCTCTCGTGGTCATCTTTGCGGTCAGATGGCGCGTATCCTCGCAGATCTCGGGGTTCGATGCGACAATTTAATCGGTTCTTCATCGGGCGGCGGGTCGGGCATAGGCTGCGGACGCGGAATGGGATCGGGCATGGGCGTTGGGTCGGTCGGGACCGGATCGGACTGCCGTGAATGCAGCCGTTGCAGCGCGAGTAGATGGTTCATCTTTCCCTCCAGTTTTTTGGATTGACCCTTTTAGGGTAGACCCTGAGAAACGGGAGGCAAAAAAAAGCCGACTATTAAAGTCGGCGTCGTACGAATCAATTGTGCTATGCAGTAATTCAAAAAAGGAAGTAAGACAATATGGAGCGCAACGC
>OKVX01000556.1_pt1 | contig 18867 bp, 19 predicted proteins | sample 1606941 | NCBI WGS metagenome assembly OKVX01 (sample SAMN03281016, study PRJEB24777) | human gut metagenome | isolation source: fecal sample PR161 from 1 month old female Malay infant, caesarean... | reverse complement strand
TCATTGCCGCCGTACCAGACGCCCAGTGTTTTACCTTTGAAATCGGCAGGCGTTTTAATGCCGCTTGATTTTTTACAGGTCAGCATCATCCCGGAGCGATCGTAAACCTGAGCAATGTTAACCAGCGGAACGCCTGCCTCGCGTGACGCCAGCGCATCCGGCAGCCAGTTGACGATGACATCCGCAGATTTTCCGGCAATCACCTGAACCGGGGAGATATCCGTACCGCCGGGTTTGATCGTGACATCCAGTCCTTCCTCTTTATAGAACCCTTTTTCCTGCGCCACGTAGTAGCCAGCGAATTGCGCCTGCGGCACCCATTTCAACTGCAGCGTCACTTTCTCTGCTGCGTGTGCTGAAAAGGTAAAGGCCACAGACATTGCCGCCAGCAACAACCCCCGGCGAAAAGCGGAACGTTTCATCATGGGATAACTCCTCGGGTTAGTGTGCATCATCATGTTTTTATGTTGTTTTACTTTTCCGTTGCCATCCCGCGAATCGAGGGATGCCAGAAATTCACGCGGCGATCGAGCCGGACCAGCAAGGTGTAAATCAGCGAACCGGCCAGCGATGAGACCACAATCGCTGACCACACGATGGGCATATGCATCCGCGCCGATTCTGTGGAGATACGAAAGCCAAGCCCGGCGGTCGGCGAGCCAAAATACTCGGCGACAATGGCGGTGATGAGCGCCAGCGTGGCGTTGACTTTCAGCGCGCTGAAAATAAACGGCATCGCAGCAGGCAGGCGCAGCATGCGCAACTGCTGGTGGGGCGTCGCGGCGTAGCAATACATCAGTTCTTGTTCGAGCTTGCCACTCGCTTTCAGCCCGGCAAGCGTGCTGACCAGCGCCGGGAAAAAGGTCACCAGAATGACCACGGCGGCTTTTGACGGCCAGCCGAAACCAAACCACATCACGGCGATAGGCGCGACGCCGACCAGCGGTACGGTGCTGGTCAGGCTGGCGACAGGCAGCAGTCCGCGTTGCAGAAAGGGAAGTCTGTCGATAAGCAGCGCTACGCCAACGCCTGCGCCACAGCCCAGCAGATAACCCACCAGCACCGACTTGAGGACCGTTTGCACCAGGTCACCCGCCAGCAGAGAGACACCGTCGACGAGCGCAGTGAGAATATCCAGTGGCGCAGGCAGGATGACCTGCGGAACGGCAAACCCGGTGACCAGAATCTGCCAGAACCACAACAGCCAGATGCCGAGCAGTGCGGCGACAGCAGCCGCAGGAACCGATGCACTCGCCAGGCGCTGTACGCTGACGGCGGCAAGCAGCGCCAGCGCGAGGGTGCTCAGGCCATTAAACGGCAGCAGCGCAAGCCAGAGTGCGCTGCCAGCGAGCGCCACCGCGAACAACACGCTACGCAAAACCGTTTGTGAACAGGCCAGCAGTGAACTGACAATCAGCAGGAGCGCATGAGAACGAAGTCCATTAGAGGTATCGCTCTCTCCGTTTAACTGAATCAGCGACAGCACGCTAACGATGAAGGCGGCGACCAGGAGCAGCGTGCCGGGAATGGGATTTTTTTTCATCATGCCCCCTTACGCTGGCGCATCACCAGACGTTCGGTCAGGGTTACCAGCCCGGTTAAGGCCAGGCCTAATAATGAGGCCATCACCAGCGCAGACCAGATCTGGATGGTATTGCCGTAATAGGAGCCGGTGAGAAGCCTGGCCCCCAGCCCGGCCTGTGCGCCAGTGGGCAGCTCCGCCACCATCGTGCCGACCAGACCACTGGCAATGGCGACGCGAAATGCCGGAAAGAGATACGGCAGAGAAGAGGGCAGACGCACCATCCAGAAGATATCGACACGTCGTGCGGCGTAGGTATGAACCAGTTCCATCTCCATTTTTTGCGGTGAACGCAGCCCCTGAACGGTGGCGATGGTGACCGGAAAAAAGCACAGATACATGGCAATGGTCGCTTTGGGAAGCATGCCCGTCACCCCCAGGCTGCCAAGAATAATCAGCACGATGGGGGCAATCGCCAGTACAGGAATGGTCTGCGAAGCGACAATCCACGGCATCAGTGCTTTATCAAGCGTCCGTGAATGGACAATACACACCGCCAGCAGTACGCCCAGCACGACACCCATGGCGAAACCGGTCAACGCGGCGCTTGCGGTAACCCAGGTATGCAGTAATAAGTTACGCGGCGAGGTGAGCGGCCACTGGGTGATGCTGTTCCAGATATCCATGATCAACTGATGCGGCGCAGGGAGCAGCGGGCGGGTGGCATTCAGGGAGGCGGCAATCAGGTCACTGCTTGTCCAGGGACCGCGCGGAGTCAGTACGCGGTCGATCACCCCGGAAGCATTCAGGGCGAAGGCCAGCACATACCAGAGGATCAACGCCACCAGTAACACACTGCCGACGGGCAGGACATGGCGTTGCAGACGCTGACTAATGGTCATGATGTCCCTCCACCAGCGCTTCGCGCACATCAGCGGCGAGCTGCAAAAAGGCCGGGGTGTCGCGAATAGCCAGCGAGCGTTCGGCGGGCAGCGGAGAGTCAATCACCTTCACAATCCGTCCCGGACGCGGTGACATCACCACAATTTTGGTCGACAGGTAGACAGCCTCGGAAATGGAATGGGTCACGAAAACCATCGTGCGCTGTTCGTTACACCACAGTTGCTGTAATTGCTGGTTGAGGTTGTCGCGCGTCAGTTCATCCAGCGCGCCAAAGGGCTCGTCCATCATCAGGATTTTGGGCTCAAAACCCAGGGCGCGGGCAATGGAGACGCGTTGCTGCATGCCGCCGGAAAGCTGCCACGGATATTTTTTCTCGAAGCCTTTCAGCCCGACGCGTGCAAGCTGCTCGCGGGCGATTTCATCGCAGCGCTCCGGCGGCACGCCCTGGATTTGCAGCGGCAGTTTGACGTTGGCCAGCACGGTACGCCATGGCAACAGGACAGGGGCCTGGAAGACATAGCCGTATGCCCCCGCCTGGCGCGCCTCCGAAGGCGTCATATCGTTAACCAGCACTTCGCCGGAGGTGATGGGTTCGAGGTCTGCAATGGCACGCAATAACGTGGTTTTGCCACAGCCGGAAGGGCCGATAAACGAGACAAACTCCCCCTGGCGAATAGTCAGGTTAATGTCTTTGAGGGCATGCACCGGCTGGTCGGCTGCCGGATAAATCACATTGGCCTGGTTTACCCTGATGGCAGGCCGTGCGGTGGCGGTTGCCGGTTTTAACGGCACGACCGCAGATTCCTCTGCATAGATCAACTGGCTCATTCCAGGCCTCCCCTGTTTTTTGACTAACTGGTTAAGTTTGTTTCTCTATGCCATTTTTGTGCCAGGCGTTAAAAGGCGTTATTTCGCGCTTTTTGACCGCAAGATAAGGTTTTTTGATGGCTAAATTGGTGCAAATGTCGGCAATGGTGCGTGGTCGTGGGGCAATAAGGAGTGGGAAAGTCAGGCCGTTTTTGATGAAAAAAGAAGCGCTAGCATGCAGGTTACACTCCCCCTTCGCAAAGGGGGAGTGACAGTCCGGGCACAGCGGTGTGGCAGATGGCGTTACACCCCGTATAAGGCAGCGATCAGCCCGACAATTCCGCCTGCGGCCAGCAAAATCAGTGGCGAAAGACGGGTTTTCAAAAACAGGACAATACACACGGCGATCGTGGCGAATTGCAGAACATTGTGTATTACCGCACCGGCGACCAGCGCCCCGCCGGAGATTACCAGGCCAACCGTCAGTGGAACTAACGCATGGTTTAACACGCGTTTCATTTTCTCGTCGGTGTTCTTATTCCATAACGTCACGCACGCCACCACTATCAGTGACGAGGGGATGAACTGGCAAACGGTTGACACCAGCAGCCCGGCGATCCCCGCAACGCGCCAGCCGACCAGTGAGGTAATCATCATATTGGGGCCGGGCGCGGCCTGGGCGAGAGCGAACAGTTCGCTGAATTCCCGGGAGGTCATCCAGTGATGAACATCGACGACCTGGCGTTGCAACTCAGGGATAATGGCATTACCGCCGCCGAGGGCTAAAAACGAAAGTTGTAAAAAGATGAAGGCGAGGGAGAACAACGTTGTCATGATCTGTGTTTCCGGTAGCTCAGCACAATACTCAGCGGTACAGCGACCAGTAAGACCGGAAGCAGAGGCAGGCGAAAAACGGCAATGGCAGCAATGATCCCGCCAAGGATGAGCCATGAAGTCAGCGCGCGCGGCATGGAGCGCAAAATTTTCAGGCCGGTTGCGATGATAAGCCCGGCCGCCGCGGCGGAAATGCCTGCGAAGACCGAGGCGACCAGCGGATTGTCATGCCAGAGCAGCCAGATATTGCCGAGACAAACAATAACCAGTAAGGGAGCGGTCAGTAACCCCACCAGTGCGACAAATCCCCCTTTTATGCCATGAAATTCCACGCCGGTGGCGACGCATAAGTTCACTGCATTTCCGCCTGGCAGAAACTGGCACAGCCCCAGCAGTTCGGCAAAGCGTTGTTCTGATAGCCAGCGTTTTTTTTCCACCAGCGCCCGGTGCATTAACGGCAGCACCCCGCCAAATCCGGTCACTCCTAACATAAAGCAGGTCTGCCAGAGCTGCCACAATGTTGGTTTCGCGTCAGACGACGCGAATATCTTCTTATTTTCTTGCACAACGACCTACCTGTGATGGCCGGATCCCTGGCGCGCTAACCCATTTGTAATCATGATGAAATTACAGGAATTTTATCAGCAGAAAAATGATCGCCGCCGGGATCTACGGTGACAGAGACGGGAAGAAGGCAAAGGATAGGTGGAATTTCATCTACGCTAAGGAGACGACTCAACATTCAGGAGGTGCTATGGCTGATATGAATCGTCGCTGTTTTATGAAGATGCTCTCTGGCGCCGCGCTGACGACCCCCTGGCTGCTTCAGGCGGCGGAAAAAGGGCAGTCTGCGGCGGCTTCGGCTCCCGTGACCGAGGCTTTTTTGCTTTCGCCGAAAGCGTGGGTGCCCAACAACCCTGCGTTGCCAGTCTTGCTTTATCGCCAGGTCATTCCCGGACGGGCAACCGCTCAGGACGCGCAACAACTGTTTGCGAAAAATGGCTGGCCGCCGCAATGGGTAGACGGGGTGTTTGATTACCACCACTACCACAGTACGGCGCATGAAGTGCTGGGTGTTGTCGGCGGCGAAGCCCGGTTGATGCTGGGCGGTCCGGGCGGTAAGGAATTGACCGTACGGAGGGGTGACGTGGTGGTATTACCTGCCGGAACGGGGCACTGTAACCTTGGCAGTAGCGCTGATTTTTCCGTCGTCGGCGCTTATCCGCCAGGGCAGGATTTCGATCTCTGCCGCGATGCTCCTACTGCACAAAGGCTGGCAGCGATTGCCAGCGCAACATTTCCCCATAGCGACCCGGTTTTTGGTGCGCAGGGTTTGCTTTTAGAGCAGTGGCTGTAATCCCGTGCCCAGGAATTTTCTTGTTTTGTGGCGGGGCTTACTGTGGGGTCTACGCTTAAAGCGCATCAGGAATGCGAAGCTCTCTGTGTATGTAATGATGGTCTTCTCTATTGAAAGGCATTGTTGAATAAAAGGTTTTGGACATGTTCGGCCAGCTCACGCGAGCTGGCTTTTTTTTGTTCATTTAATGCTATTTTTTGGAGCTTTTTGGAAATCATGATCGCCGTCATAATTCTGAAAAACTGGCATGATCTGCTTATTGCCAGGAATTTTCTGATGGACTACTATGGCCTCACCCCCAGACAGAGCTAACGCCACAATAAATAGTGAGTGCCGGAGATAAGCGCCGGGAGGGTAAGTAAAATTGAAGTATTTGCTCGATTTAAAACACCAGGCCCTGGCATCTGCCAGGGCTTAATCGTTTTTAGCGCCGGTATTTTCTTCTTTCTGCCCGTTCCGTTATCTCCCTTCGATCGCCTGTGATCCTGTTTATCGTTGCGCTTTGCCATAACCTCTTCTATACACTGCATATTAACGTCGTTGCTCCTGCGCGACATCGGCACAGAACCACTGAGAACCTTTATGGATATTGAGAAAATCAAGCAACTGATCAAACTGGTCGAAGCATCAGGCATCTGCGAACTGGAGATTTCTGAGGGCGAAGGGTCGGTCCGTATCACTCGCGCCGTCGCTACTCCCGCGACACAACATTCTTATACACTTCCCGTAATGCCGCAGTCAGCACCATCAAACGTGGCAGCGCCAGCCGTAGCGGCTGTGGCAGTGGAGCCTGCTGCTGCACAAGTCAGTGGTCATTTTGTGCGTTCCCCGATGGTCGGGACCTTCTACCGCACGCCGAGCCCGGATGCCAAAGCGTTTTGTGAAATCGGGCAGAAAGTCAATGTAGGCGATACCCTGTGTATCGTTGAAGCGATGAAAATGATGAACCAGATCGAAGCCGACAAAGCGGGCGTAGTGAAAGCGATTCTGGTGGAAAGTGGTCAGCCGGTTGAGTTTGACGAGCCGCTGGTCGTCATCGAATAACGCGACTGACGACCGGCATATTACGACGCGCTGCTACCCTGGCAGGCGAGTGCGATGCCCGCCTGCGCCGGGGGCATCCGGCGGAAAAAATCCTCATGCAGCGCAACCTGGTTACGCCCGCGCTTTTTCGCGGTATAGAGCGCGGCGTCGGCAGCGCTGTACAGGTTTTCAAAATCGCTGTTCTTCAGACCAAGGCTGACACCGAAACTGGCGGTCACCAGCTGTTGCGGTAAGACATCCAGCGGCGATGCATTAAGGGAAGAGTGAATGTAGCTGGCAATGATCATCGCATCTTCAATACGGGCTTCCGGCAGTAAAATGGTAAATTCCTCCCCGCCGACACGACCAATGGCGGCGCTTTCCGGCAGCGCGCGGCGAATGCGTGAGACCAGTGCGCAAATCACCCGATCGCCCGTAGGGTGACCATATTCGTCATTGATACGTTTGAAGTGATCAATATCCAACAGGATCAGGGCGACATTCGCCTGTGTCAGGGATTTATTGATGTGGTTGATGATAGCGCTGCGGTTATATACGGCGGTGAGTGGATCGTGCGTCGCTTCATATTCCAGCTGCGCCGCCAGTTTTTGCAGTTGCTCATTCATACGGTTCAGTTCACGTTCCGCACGGTCGCTGCGGCTGATCACGCGGTAGGATTCGCGGATCAGGCGTTGATAGTGCTTCGCCACGCTCCACAGCTTTTCACGACAGGCATCTGCGGGCAGCGCGGCGTCTGCCGCCGCCAGGCGAGCGTCTTCGAGTACGGAATATTCCTCCTTGAATAGCTCATTGATATCTAGCATGCGTCAAGATCCGGGATAAGAAAAACAGCCAGGGAAGGGAAGTCGATACGTAACTCCTGACCGAATTCTTCGGAAATATCGTCTTCCTCGTCATAGTACCAGTGCAGCTCGCAGGCGATACCGCCTTTCGCAAAGCCGTTCAGACACTCGAACAGTTCAAATAACAGCTTGGTGCTGGAACTATTGAAATAGCTCAGCGCTACATGCAGACGAACAGGCTCATCGGTGGCCGGTTTGTCCTGCAGCCAGTTCTCAATGGCCTGCAACAGCGGGCGAAAGAACGCCGCGGCATTTTCAGGATAGGCTTCACCTTTAAGCACCAGACGATGTGCTGAAAAATCAAAATTCACTTCCGGTGTGGCCTGAGTTGCGGGCTGCTCAATGGAAGAGGTTAATGTTATATCAGTCATGGCAGAAGGTTGCCTTTAGGTGAAGGGCGGACAACGGACTGGCCGCCAGTGGATGAATGCGATACTCCAGTGGCTCACTGGTATCCCGCGCCATGGTCAACAAACCTATGTTTGCACCTTTGCTCGTGGCAGGTGCTTCGCTGCGTAATCCCTGTTTCCAGGCATTGCGGATTTCCGCCTGGGTCATCGTGCGCAGGACTTCGAGGTTTGTCTTTAGCAAAGAGGATTCTTCCGGGCCAACAAGATTTGCGGTTTCAAGGTAATAATTCACCTGGTCGGTGTGAAAACAGAGTGAACCATAGCGCAATTCATCCTGGCCCGTGCACAGAAAGCGTTCATCCGATGAATAGCGAACGATGTTTTGCCCCATCTCGATAAAGACAGAGAATAATTTGCGACGCGTCGCCGAGGAGGCTTCATGTTTATCCAGCCACGTGCGCATTACGTCACCCATCGACACAATGTGCTGTTGGGAAAAATAGCCCGTGTAAAAAAGCTCGACAGCGCTTTGCCGCTGAAGAGTGAAAAGGGGGAGCAAAACGGCTTCTTTGACCTGCAGGTCGCTTATTTTCATTTAATTTTTCACCAACGGAAACCAAACCACGTCATGTCATCACGCGCAGATTGCTTGCCCTGCCAGGTCGTCAGCGCGCCGAGTAGCGCCCCGGAAACAGATGACATCGGCAGCGCACGTTGCTGCAATAACAATGACTGAATACGCTTCTTACCAAACATGATTTCCCGCGGGCCGCCAATCTGATCCGTTACGCCATCGGTCACGATCAACAACGTATCGCCACGGCGTAACGGACGCTGATGACGACGCCACGGGTAATCTGTGGCCGTGTCTGAATAGCCAATCCCTTTGCGGTCGCCGTCAAGATTAATGACATCTGCGTCGTCGTTACCGAGCATAAAGGCATGCATGCGAGCGTTAGCCCAAATAAGCTGCTCATTTTGCGTATCGACAAACACGGCAATGGCGTCACAACCATCGTTGGACTGGCCCATATCGGCGGTGGGATGGCTCTGGCTCAACGTCTGTTTTATATAATGGTTAATTGACGCGAGCAGGCGCTCTGGCTCGTGGGGCTGCGCCTGAGTTAGCGCCTTTTCGAGCGCCGACGAAAAAATAAAGGTCATAAAGGCGCCGGGAACGCCGTGCCCGGTACAGTCGGCCAGCACCAGTAGCCAGCCGTTTTCGCAGCGCTGAAAGGCGTAAATATCGCCGCCAACACAATCACGCGGGTGCCAGTACAGACACCAGTCATTCAGCGTTTGCTCAATGTTTTGCCGTGATCGGCTGAGCATGGACTCCTGAATGATGCGCGCATATTCAATGCTTTGCATGATTTGCATATGCTGTTTAGCCTGCAAATCCGATACCGTGCGAATCAGATCAAGACCCAGACCAATACCGATATATTGGTTGTCTTCGGTGAGGATAAACCCTTCGGTTATCGCCTTATCGCCCGTTTCGATGACGCGCTCGGCCAGGTAGTCAAGACTGGCGTCAGCATCAACAATCAGCGGGGTTTTATCCATAAACGCGATGCAGCTTTTCTGGTCATAGAGTTCATGGAAAAACGGGCGGCTCATCTGCGAAAGAAAAATGTGGCGGTTAATCATGCCAATAGGGCGATTCTGTTCAAGAACGGGTAAGCCAATCAGTGACTTATGTTCGGAGAACATCGACATGACCTGCACATTATTTGCTTCGGGGGTTACGTGCGGAACGGCAATACGTAGCACGCCCGCTGTAAGCTGCCGCGATGAAAGAGGTATATCCATGATCCTGCTGTCTTGCGTAATAAGAATAATCTGAGGATAAGGTCTGATTGTGACGATTTCATTGCAGCGGATGAGCGAGGATTATTACGATAGATTATTGTTCCCAAAGGCAAATCACAGCTGTTTCGCCACAGGCAAAAAAAAGCCCGCACTTGACGAGCGGGCAAATAATACTGGAAGCAATGTGAGCAATGTCGTACTGAATACCTGAGCGATTCACTCAACTATTCAGTGATGAGAAAGATAATCTTTATCATCTTTGTTATCAACCCCAAATTTTGTGCAGCATTCAAAAAAGGAGGGGAACAGCCCAGGTAAGAGGGAAGCCTACAGTTCCAGCGCCTCAAACTGTTTCCAGCTCACCTCGTCAACGTAGATACCGTTCTCCAGCCGTTGTTGCCAGGCGCGGGCTTCTGGTTCGCCGGGGAGCAGAACATCGTGCCCCTGCTGGTCGTGCTGCATCCAGTCGAGTTGGGCAATCACCTCCCGGGCATAGTTTTCGCCCGCGCCCAGCCGGAGAGGATCGAAAATAATAGAAAGCATATTATTGATGATGCCCTGGCGCGGCGGGATCTGGTGGCTCTCGGTTTCGCCGCCCGTGAGCGCAGCGCCCAGCAGACTGCAAATCAGCGACAGCCCTGCGCCTTTATGCCCGCCGAAGGCCAGCAGCGCGCCACGCGGTTCCTCCATCAGCCAGCGCGGATCGGTGGTGGGGTTACCCTGCGCGTCCACCGCACAGCCTGGCGGAATGGCTCGTCCTTCATTCCAGGCGATACGCGCTTTGTTCCCGGCAATGGCGCTGGTGGCGAAGTCCAGAATCACCGGTGCTCGCCCGCTGACCGGCACGCCTACGCAGAAGGGATTGGTGCCAAGGCGCGGGTGGCGCCCCTCAAACGGTAATACCGCAGACGGCGCGGCGACATTGGCAAAATGGATCGACACCAGCCCTGCCGCGGCGACCTGCTCAGCCCAGGCCCCGATACGCCCCAGATGGTGTGAATCCGCCAGGCTTACCAGCGCGACGCCATATTGCTGCGCACGTTCAATACCTGCCGCCATCGCCTGCCTGCCCAGGACCTGACCAAAACCGTGTCCGCCATTAAAAGAGAGGAGTGGGCCTGCATCGCGAATCAGCCGCAACTGTGCTGAGGGCTGTAAATCACCTGCCAGAATGGCGCTGATATAGCGTGGGAGCAGGGTCACCCCATGTGAGTCGTGACCTTTTAGCGATGCTTCGACGAGGTTATCGGCGACCTGGCGGGCAATCTCCTGAGGGGTATTCACACGCACAAGATGCTGTTCCAGCAGCGTGCGCAATTGCTGGTGGGTTAATACGGGCATAATTAATCTTACCGCAAACAGGGTTATTAAGAGTATTTTGACTATAGCGAGGATGTTTTTTTTACATAACCATCAAAATTAACTTTGCTTTGCCAGTTTTTAGCTATGCATTAGCAATAAAGACGAGCCACAGCGCTATTGTGAATTTTTAGATAAGCATTGCGAATAAAATCATTTCCTTTTTAATGCCGCGCCAGCCAATCATTTTCCGGATATGACTTAAGAAACCTCCGGGGAAAGGATATGAATAAAATGAAAATGATCGCCAGTGCAATGTTGGCCGTTGCGCTGAGCGGTATTAGCGCGTCGGCGCTGGCAGAAGGAAAAATCAGCATTGCCCAGCAGTTTGGTATTGGCTATTTGATTCTCGATGTGGTGCGTGACCAGCAGCTTATCGAAAAAGAAGGGAAAAAAGAGGGGCTTGATATAGAGGTCGACTGGCGCACTATTTCCGGAGCGACAGGAATGAATGAAGCGCTGCTTTCAGGCGCACTGGATGTGGCATCTGCCGGTGTTCCGCCTCTTCTGACCCTCTGGGATCGTACCAAAGACAAACAGAATGTGAAGGCGATTGCCTCATTAGGATCGATGCCTAACTACCTGCTGAGTAATAACCCGGCGGTGAAAACGGTTAAAGATCTCAGCGATAAAGACCGTATTGCAGTACCGGCAGCAGGGGTGGGTTTCCAGTCGCGGACCTTGCAGATTGAAACCGCCAAATTATATGGCAACGCCGATTTCAAACGTTTCGATAATATAAGCGTCAGCTTGCCACACCCGGATGCCAGTGCCGCATTAATTGCCGGTGGCTCGGAAATTACAACTCATTTCTCCAGCCCGCCATTCCAGTATCAGGCGCTGGAACACAGCAACGTACATAAAATTCTCAGTTCTTATGATGTGCTCGGCGGACAGGCGACATTTAACGTGTTGTACACCACGCAAAAATTTCATGATGAGAACCCAAAAACGTATAAAGCGTTTTATCGTGCGCTGAGCGAAGCGGCAAAAATAATTAATGCCGATAAAAATGCCGCCGCAGAAACCTATATTCGGGTCGAGAAATCTCGTTTGCCCTTAGCGCTGGTACAAAAAATTGTTAATGACCCGGAAATCAGTTTTACCGTTTCGCCTGAACGTACGGGTGTATACGCCGAAAAACTCTACGAGCTGGGCGTGTTGAAAAACAAAGCCGACTCCTGGAAAGACTATTTCTTCAACGAAGCATGGGAAAACCCAGGCAGTTAAGCCGTATGGCGGAGGCAACAATGGCACAGACAACATCCAACGGACCGCTGCTACAGGTCAGAAATGTGGATATTGAATACCGCACCCGCGAACGTCAGGTGCGGGCCACCCACGATGTCAGCTTTGATGTCTGGCCAGGCGATCGCTTTATTTTACTCGGGCCATCCGGGTGCGGGAAATCGAGCCTGCTGAAAGCGGCGGGGGGCTTTCTTACGCCGCGCGGCGGTGAGTTGTTGCTGGAAGGGCAACGCATCCGCGCGCCCGGGCCGGAGCGGATGATGGTGTTTCAGGAATTTGACCAGTTACCGCCCTGGAAGACGGTTCTGGAGAACGTAATGTTCCCGTTACTGGCAAGTCGCAAGGCGACCCGCGCGCAGGCCCGCGACACGGCGCTGCATTTTCTGGATAAAGTGGGGCTGGCGGGCTTTGCCGATGTGATGCCGCACATGCTGTCGGGGGGGATGAAGCAGCGTGTGGCGATAGCCCGCGCGCTGGCGATGAAGCCGCGTATTCTACTGATGGATGAGCCCTTTGCCGCACTGGATGCCCTGACGCGCCGCACGATGCAAGAAGAGTTACTTGCCCTGTGGGAGGAAGAACGCTTTACGTTGCTGTTTGTGACCCACTCCATTGAGGAGGCGCTGGTGGTGGGAAGCCGTATTCTGGTGTTATCGCCGCATCCCGGCCGGGTGCGCGCTGAGCTGAATTGCCATCAATATTCCCTGAATGACTATGGCAGCGAGGCGTTTCAACATGCCGCCAGTCATATTCACGATTTGTTATTTCCGACCACGGCAAACGACCCGCGGCCCGAACAGAAACAGGAGCGCGCCTATGTCGCAGCCACCTTACATTCGTCCTGAATTTGAGCGCGAGCTTGCGCCGCTGCGCGATCTTCCTGTTGAGACGCCGCTGCCGCTGGGCCAGCGATTATGGAATCAAACATGGCTACGCAAATCGCTAATTTTGCTACTGGTGCTGGCATTATGGGAGCTGGCGGCGCGGGTGACGCAAAACGATTTAATGCTACCCGGCGTGGTACAGACAATGCACGCGCTGGCAGAGGATATGCGTAATGGTGAGTTGCCCGAGAAGATCGTCAACTCTTTTAGTACGTTGTTAAAGGGCTATTTGATTGGCAGCGTGCTGGCGCTGCTGGCGAGCGCGCTGGCGGTGACCACCCAGTTTGGTCGCGATCTGCTGAGTACACTGACGGCGATGCTTACCCCATTCCCCGCCATTGCGTTGTTGCCGCTGGCGTTGTTGTGGTTCGGGCTGGGGAATGTCAGCCTGGTGTTTGTACTGGTCCATTCGGTGATGTGGCCGATTGCGCTCAATACCTGGTCCGGGTTCAGTAGTGTGCCGGAAACGCTGCGCATGGCCGGGCGCAACTATGGATTGAGTGGCCCACGCTATGTGCTGACCATTTTGATCCCGGCCTCGCTTCCGTCGATCCTCTCCGGGTTAAAGATTGGCTGGGCGTTTGCCTGGCGTACGTTGATTGCTGCTGAACTGGTGTTTGGTGCCTCAAGTGGGCAGGGTGGACTGGGGTGGTATATTTTCCAGAACCGTAATGAGTTGTTTACTGACAGGGTATTCGCCGGGCTGGTGACAGTGATTGTGATTGGCTTGTTGGTAGAGGGCGTAGTGTTTGCTACTCTCGAGAAAATCACCATTAAGCGCTGGGGAATGCAGCGTTAGCGTTTTCCCCTCACTCCTGGCCTCTTCTCAAAGGGGAGGAGGGCGAGCCTGCGCTCTGTGCCAACCGTAAGAGGGAAGAATGATCCACATAGAAAAAGGTGATCCGTTTTCGGCGGACTCGCAGGCGCTTATTGAAAAACTTTCCATCGTGCTCGCACAGATCACCGGCAGCAGCGGTAAGCACTCATTTAATATTGATGACCTGCAATCCGCGCGGGCAGTGTGGGCGCTGGCCCGGAACGCGCAGGGTGTTGCAATAGGCTGCGGCGCCATTCGCCCGTTAACGCAGGAAACGGCGGAACTGAAAAGAATGTATTCCGCAGGTAGCGAAGCGGGTGTCGGCAGCGCAATTTTGCGTTTTCTGGAAGAGGCCGCAAGCGAGCTTGGCTATCGTGCAATCACTCTCGAAACGCGGCGCGTCAACCACAAGGCCGTGACGTTTTATCAAAAGCATGGCTACACCGTTACCGACAATTATGGTGCCTATATCGGCAGGGATGACGCAGTGTGTTTTATCAAGACCCTGTAAGCTCCCGCCAGGCGCTACGTGGTGGCAGTAGCGCTTAGTGAATTATTTGCGCAGCAGCTTTTGCAGCCGTTTTTTCTGCCAGCCGGCAATCAGATTGCCAAAGACAAACACACGCAGTCCACGCACCACCAGTAACGCGCCCCAGATAGCGGCTACCCATAGTGACCAGACGCTCTCTGGCGATGTCGTGCGATTAAGGATAGAGAGTAAAACGCAGACCACCACTGCGGTTAATACCGAACGGTAAAAGCGGCTCTCTTCTTCCAGTTGCTTTCTGGCTTCCGTGATGCGCTGATCAAGCGCTTCATCGCCTTCGCTTTGCGTGCTGCCGGAAAGTTCGCTGACGCTCACCTCAAAAACGGCCGCCAGAGCGCTGAGTGTTTCCAGGCTCGGTTGTTCCTGGTTTTCAATGCGCTGTATGGTACGCACGCTTAATGCCGCCATTTCCGCGAGCTGTTCCTGAGACCAGGCACGGGCAAGGCGAAACTCTTTCACTCGATTGGTACTCATCATAATGTCTCCGTGGTAAGCAGGATCACAGCGTTGCCCAAAAGTGAAAATGGCGACACGACATGCACCCGACAGCAACCTGACAGCGGCATGACACGCCGCGTGCCGAGCCACTTTGCTCTTTGGCGTTGCGATATTCAAGCACAATGCGTGATGCGGTTTTTCGGTTTTATTCTGCTGCAAATGCCCCGGGTTTTGCCTTTTCACCCTGGAATCCATCGGTGCCGATCGGATTATCATCCCGCGTGTCTAAAGGGCGGCAGATATCACATGTCAGCTCAGAAGGCCCTTTTCCGCAGCCCTGACTTTCTTGCTACACCGTGCCGTAAATGTTAAAAGGTGCGGCTTTATGAAAACACAAAAAGGGGAAAGACGTGAAAAACGCGTCAAAGGTATCTGAGCACTCAGCAGATACCGCGTCGGATTCGGGGCCGACGCTGCAACGAGGATTGAAAAACCGCTATATTCAATTAATCGCCCTGGGGGGCGCTATCGGTACCGGACTCTTTTTAGGTATCGGGCCGGCAATCCAGATGGCGGGTCCGGCGGTGCTGCTGGGCTATGGCGTGGCGGGCATTATTGCCTTCTTAATTATGCGTCAGCTTGGTGAGATGGTGGTTGAGGAGCCGGTGTCCGGTTCATTTGCCCATTTTGCCTTTAAATACTGGGGGCCGTTTGCGGGCTTCCTGTCCGGCTGGAACTACTGGGCGATGTTCGTGCTGGTGGGCATGGCGGAACTGACCGCCGCAGGCATCTATATGCAGTACTGGTTTCCCGATGTCCCAACCTGGATCTGGGCTGCCGCCTTCTTCATCATTATTAATGCTGTCAACCTGGTTAACGTGCGTCTGTATGGCGAAACCGAGTTCTGGTTTGCCCTTATCAAAGTGCTGGCGATCATCGGCATGATCGGTTTTGGTCTGTGGATGCTGTTCGGTGGTCATGGTGGAGAGAAGGCCAGCTTCGACAATCTCTGGTCTCACGGCGGTTTCTTCGCCACCGGCTGGAATGGCCTGATCCTCTCTCTGGCCGTTATCATGTTTTCCTTCGGCGGCCTTGAACTGATTGGCATCACGGCGGCTGAGGCCAGCGAGCCGCACAGCACCATCCCGAAAGCAGTCAACCAGGTGGTCTACCGCATCCTGCTGTTTTATATCGGTTCACTGGTGGTTTTACTGGCGCTGTATCCGTGGGTCGATATCAAAGCCGACAGCAGTCCATTTGTGATGATTTTCCACAATCTGAACAGCAATCTCGTGGCATCGGCACTGAATTTTGTCATCCTGGTGGCGTCGCTGTCGGTCTATAACAGCGGTGTCTATTCCAATAGCCGTATGCTGTTTGGTTTGTCGGTACAGGGGAATGCGCCCGCATTTCTGACCCGCGTCAGCCGTCGTGGCGTACCGGTGAACTCATTACTTCTCTCCGGGGCGATCACCTCGCTGGTGGTGCTGGTTAACTATATCCTGCCCAAAGAGGCTTTTGGGCTGTTGATGGCGCTGGTGGTGGCAACACTCCTGCTCAACTGGATCATGATTTCACTGGCGCACCTGAAATTCCGCGCCGCGATGCGCCGCAAAGGGCGCGATCCCCAGTTTAAGGCGCTGCTCTATCCTTTCGGCAACTATCTGTGTATCGCCTTTATGCTGATGATCCTCGTGCTGATGTGCACCATGGACGGGATGCGACTGTCTGCTATTCTGCTGCCGGTGTGGATCCTCGTCCTGTTTGCTGCTTTCCGCCTGCTACGTCGTCCTGCAAAACGCGCGTAACTCTCTGCCCCGCCGGATCCGGCGGGGCATTTTCTCTTGCGTAAATTTATCGTGATAAAACTCCCACAATTGCGTCATCGTGCAAGCTAAATAAATTGTAATCGATTACTTTTCTTCTTGATGCTTTTTGTAATCGATTACTTTTAAAAGGTGAGGCAGAAAAATGGTGTCAACAACCGAAAGTAGTGGAAATCTCGTTCAGCATCGACTGCTGGTTCCGCGGCTGTCGCTGATGATGTTTTTACAGTTTTTTATCTGGGGGAGCTGGTCAGTCACGCTCGGTCTGGTAATGACCCGGCACAATATGTCGCTGCTGATTGGCGACGCATTTTCCGCCGGGCCTATCGCATCCATTCTGTCGCCGTTCGTACTCGGTATGCTGGTGGACCGCTTCTTCGCCTCGCAGAAAGTGATGGCGGTGATGCACCTGGCAGGGGCCGCGATTTTGATGTTTGTGCCGCAGGCGCTGGTGGCGGAGAACGGTGCCATGCTGATCGCGCTGCTGTTCGGCTATACGCTGTGCTATATGCCTACGCTTGCGCTGACCAACAATATTGCGTTTCACAGTCTGAGCAATATCGATAAAACCTTTCCGGTCGTCCGTGTGTTCGGCACCATTGGCTGGATTGTGGCGGGGATCTTCATCGGCGTGACGGGCATTTCGTCGAGCGTGACCATTTTCCAGGTGGCGGCAATCTGCTCCGTGGCGCTGGCGCTCTATAGCCTGACGTTGCCGCATACGCCGGCGCCGGCTAAAGGGCTGCCCGTTGCCATGCGCGATCTATTCTGCGCGGACGCGTTTGCTTTGCTGAAAACTCGCCACTTCTTCGTCTTCTCGCTCTGCGCCATGCTGATTTCCGTTCCGCTCGGTACTTATTACGCTTATACCGCCTCTTATCTGGCGGATGCGGGCGTGACGGATGTGAGTACCGCCATGTCCTTCGGCCAGATGTCTGAAATCTTCTTTATGCTGGTGATCCCGCTGCTGTTTCGCCGTCTTGGCGTGAAGTACATGCTGCTTATCGGCATGTGCGCCTGGTTTGTGCGTTATGCTTTCTTTGCTCTCGGTGTAAGTGAGGAGGGGCGGTTCCTGCTCTATCTCGGCATTTTGTTACACGGAGTCTGTTACGACTTCTTCTTTGTCGTCGGCTTTATCTATACCGACCGCGTAGCGGGCGAGAAGGTAAAAGGCCAGGCGCAGAGCATGATTGTGATGTTTACCTATGGCATTGGCATGCTGCTGGGCTCGCAAATTTCCGGCGCGCTGTACAACCGCCTTGTCGCCGGGCAGACATTGCCGCAGGCGTGGGTGACCTTCTGGTGGATCCCGGCGATTGCCGCGGCCGTTATCGCGCTGATTTTCCTTCTTTCTTTTAAATACAACGACCAGGAGCACGCATAAGCTGTGGGAGGTGCTATGAAAACCATTCAGGGGCCGGGGATTTTTCTGGCGCAATTCATTGGGGAGCAGCCGCCGTTTAATACGCTGGAAGGGCTGGCTGACTGGGCGGCAGCGCTGGGCTACAAGGCGCTGCAAATTCCCTGTAACCACCCGGCGATTTTTGATGTCGAACAGGCGGCGCAAAGTCAGACTTATTGTGATGATGTGCGCGGCGTGCTGGCGGAGCGCGGGCTGGTGATGAGCGAGCTTTCCACGCATCTTGAAGGGCAACTTATTGCGGTACACCCGGCCTATGATGCCGCGTTTGATAGCTTCGCTCCGGCGTCGCGGCGTGGAAATCCATCGGCGCGTCAGGCCTGGGCGACAGAAAAACTGTTCCAGGCGGCGCGTGCTTCGCGAAACCTCGGGTTACGCGCACATGCGACCTTTTCCGGCGCGCTGGCCTGGCCTTATCTCTACCCGTGGCCGCCCCACAATGCCCTGTTGTTTAAAGAGGCATTTGCTGAACTGGCCCGCCGCTGGCGGCCCGTGCTGGACTGCTTTGATGAGCAGGGTGTGGACCTGTGCTATGAAATACACCCCGGTGAAGACCTGCATGATGGCGTCACCTTTGAACGTTTTCTTGACGGCGTAGACAACCACCCGCGCTGTAATATTCTCTATGATCCGAGCCATCTTCATCTGCAACAGATTGATTATCTGGCCTTTATCGATATTTACCATGAGCGTATCAAGGCGTTCCATGTCAAGGATGCGGAGTACCGGAAGGAGGGCCGCAGTGGCGTGTATGGCGGCTATCAAAGCTGGGTCGACAGGCCTGGCCGTTTTCGTTCGCCGGGCGACGGACAAATCGATTTTGGCGCGGTGTTCAGCAAGCTCACGCAGTACGGTTA
>OKVX01000555.1_pt1 | contig 18875 bp, 17 predicted proteins | sample 1606941 | NCBI WGS metagenome assembly OKVX01 (sample SAMN03281016, study PRJEB24777) | human gut metagenome | isolation source: fecal sample PR161 from 1 month old female Malay infant, caesarean... | reverse complement strand
ACCTCCGACCCCTTCGTCCCGAACGAAGTGCGCTACCAGGCTGCGCCAATCACCGAATGCGGGGCGCATCTTACTGCCACACACATCGACCGTCAATCCCTTAATGTAAAAAAGCAAACTGACTGGCGAGAAAGCCGCCAGCGCCTCAATTTACCTTGTCGGAAGGCAGATGGCACCAGTTGTTATTTTCATTAATCCCGCCGTTTGGCGAGGTATATCCCAGGCAGCCCATAATGGTGTCGTACAGTTCAACATGGCGGCGCGGAACCTTGATATCCGCCTGCTGTTTCAGCTGCGCAAACATCTTCGCCTTATCCGGATTTTGCAGATATTTGTCCGACATCCACACCATCATCGGCACGCGGAACTGCTCCGGCGGCGCCATCATACGCGGCGTACCGTGCAAATGTTCCTTCTCATTAATCGACTCACCGTGGTCTGCCGCATAGAAGATAATGGCTTTTTTATCGCGCAGTTTGTCGATCACGCTATCGATAAAATAGTCCACATAGGTGACGGAGTTATCGTACGAATTAATCAACTCTTCTTTACTGCATTTATCGTCCACTCCTACACACTCCGGCGTCCACTGTGCGAAGCTACGCGGATAACGCTGGGTATAGTTGAAGTGCGAACCTTTGGTATGCAGGATAATAAGATGCTTGCCCTGCTTGTTGTTATTGAGCGAGTTGTGTAACTCATCAATTAACAGCATATCGTCAACGTTCTTACCCCGGTTGCGCGGCTCCGCACCAATCTGTTCACGATAGGCAATGTTGTCTGCCATCGTGTTGCTGTAAAACCACATCTCGCTTTGCATCGCATACAGGTCGGAAGAGAAACCCATCTGTTTGAGCACGGAGAAGACGTTCTGCTCTTTTATCGTGCGCTGAGGATTATCCTCCGCCCCGCCTTCACGTACAAACATACAACGCAACGACAGCTTGGTGGCGGTATCACATGAGTAACCACGGAAAGCGACCAGGTTCTTCTCCTGTGCAAGCTTAGGCGTGGTATTACGTGAATAGCCGAGTAACCCCATGTGATCCCAGCGCGTCGTTTCACCAATGATAAACACGACATAGGTGTCATTGATGTCGTCCGGCGCGACATAACTGAATTTCGCCGCCGGGTTGATCAAGGAACGATGATCCGACGACTCGTCTACCTGCGCCCAGGCGTACAGCCCAAGTGCTGAAAGCCAGTTGGAAGGGAGATAGGAGTTCGCCACCACGCCGCCATAGCTCGGCATGTCCACACCCGATGTCCGTTCTTCTTCCTTCTGCTGCAAATCCAGAAGGCGAATGGGACCCCATACCAGCAGCGCGGCCAGGACTACCAGGGTCACGCTCTGCACACGGTGACCACGGGTACGCAACTGGCGCAACAGGGTGTAGCGACAGCGGTTATTCCAGATAGACAATAGCGGCATAACACTGACAATCGCCACCCAGGCAATGAGCTGCCAGCCCACCACCTCTTTGGAGAGATCGATGTCTGTGGTCATCACCGAAGCGATAATGCCATAGCCAATAACCACATTCAGGAAGGTCATGTAATAGCTGGCTGCTGCTGAAAACAGCACCACCAGCGATGCCAGTACACGCCAGGCCCGGCGCCCGAACAATGAGAGCACACGTAATAAAAAGAAAGTCACCAGGACAGTGGCAACCAGTTCAACAACCGCAGAGAGTCCTTTCCAGACGGTGAACGCTTGCGCATAACCATCAAACCGACGGTAGAAAACTGCGCTATTCATAAACAAGCCAATATACAACGCCAGCAGAAAACTCAATTTCTGCTGAGTCATTGCTTTTAAATAACTCATGCAAGCAACCCTGGAAAAAGGGAAAACAAAGCCGCTCAGTGCTTGTAGCAGCACCGATCGGGCATTAAACGCAAGGGAAGTTAATTGAGGAACTTCTTAAGCGCGGATAAGTAGACCACAAGGAAAGGAAAAAGTGTCTGTCCGGAGTGTGATCCGGTCATACATTTACAAAATTATATAACCGGAAATAAGCTAATCACTCCATGACGACTATTCAGGCGGTGATCACGTTCAGTTTAACGTCGATATTGCCGCGCGTAGCGTTGGAATAAGGGCAAACTATATGGGCTTTTTTCACCAGCTCCTGCGCTACCTGATGATCCATACCCGGCAGGTGGATATCCAGTTGTGCTTCAATACCAAATCCGGTCGGCAAAGGGCCAATGCCTACTGTACCTTCAATATAAGCCTCTTGCGGTAGGCGCTGTTTTTCTACCGACGCCACATGTTTTAGCGCCCCGAGAAAACAGGCGGAATACCCGGCGGCGAAGAGTTGCTCCGGGTTCGTCACTTCCCCACCAGCGCCGCCCATCTCTTTTGGCACGCCCAGTTTTACATCCAGAACGCCATCGGACGAGACAGCCCTGCCATCACGGCCTCCGGTGGCTTTCGCCTTCGCCCGATATACGACTTTTTCTAATGACATACGCGACTCCTTCTGTTGGAAGACCTGCTATTAAGGATAGCCGCTGCCAAAGAGGGGCCCGGTAAGTTGGCACATAAGGGTAATAAAAAAGCCGCCTGACGGCGGCGTTTTAGAAGACGGGAAGGAATCAGGCGTGCGCCGGTTTATAAACGCTGCGCTGCGGTTGACGGATGGTCGTGGACAGGGCCAGAGAGACAATCAGCAGAGCGAAAATGACGCAGAAGGTGACATAGAAGCCGCCAAACAGCGAAGCGATAATCGAACCGCAAATACTGCCAATACCAAAGCCTAAGTAAATCACACCGTAGTTTTTCGCCAGGTTGTTCAGACCAAAGAATTCGCTGACCAGGGACGGGAATACGGTAATGGTACCGCCGAAGTTGAAGGCCACGCAGGCAATCGCCGCGAAAAAGGAAACCGCATTCAGTGGCGCAAACAGCAGGGCTGCCATCCCAACCAGTGAAATCACCTGGCCAATCGTAATAACACGGATGCGGGCGATTTTATCGGACAGAATGCCCAGCACCAGACGACCGCTCAGATTCGCAATAGAGATAACCGTTACCGCATTGGCAGCCGTTGCCACATCCAGATGCACCATGCCCTGCGCAATGTCTTTCGCCACCCCAATCACGTACAGGCCACTCATGCAGGCGGTCAGAAACATCACTGCCAGCATCCAGTACTGCGGTTTACGCATGGACTGCGCCAGCGTGAAATCATTTTCCACCACGCCATTGACCGTGGTTGTTTTCTGTTGCGGCGCGTCAGTCATCAGCATCGCACCGCAAACAATCATCACCAGCGCCATCGCTCCCCAGATCATGAAAGTCTGTTCCAGGCCAACGGTGGCCAGCAGGTGGCTATCAATGAATTTAAAACCCAGACTGCCCAGGCCATAAGCCCCAATGGAGAAGGCAGAAATCAGTCCCTTACGTTCCGGAAACCATTTCACACAGTTGGAAAGGGTAAGCAGGTATCCGGCGCCATCAGCCAGACCCACAAGCACGCCCGCGCTCAGCCACAGCATGGTCAGACTGCTGGAGTGAGCAGTCAGGAAGAAGCCGATCCCCAGCAGAACACCCGAGGCCATGGTCACGCGTTTCACGCCAAAACGTTCCTGCAGTTTCCCGGCAACAGAGGAGGATAACGCCAGCCCGAGGCTTAACAGACCAAATGAAAACGCAACCTGACTTACCGGCTCGCCCAGCTTATCTGCCAGCGCGCTATTAAACAGGCTCCAGGTATAAACAGATCCCAACGCAAATTGTGTGATGATGGTACCAGCCAGCGTGAGCCAGCGTGTGCGATTCAAGGATGATGTATTCATGGCAGTTGTCCTGCAGAGGAAATTAAGGGAATTCACTGCTGACAACCATAACGAAACGCATTTCATGCCAGGGCTAAAAAGGCATGAAATGCAGTAAGCGAGGAATGAAATGCATTCAGGCCGGAATGAATGACATAACGAAAAACGGATTCGCCACAATTTATGGGGTGAGTTAGTACATACTATCAATGCAGAGCGCGTGTTTATTGTTTCTCAATTGTGAACATCTTGTAGTAGATGTTTTTAAAAACGCGCGCTGACTCCCATGCTATAAAGGTAATTTGGCCCGGTTAGCCAGTTTTCTGACTGTGACATTGAAGCATAAGCAGCAAAATGTTGATTAAGCAGCATATCGGCGCCGACTGACACATCCAGCCAGTTGCCGTACTGATTCGCTGCTGTCAGACGGCTCAGCCCGGATTGTGATTTCCAGACATTTTCACCGAACTGTTGGTTATAACTAATTTGCGCCCATGGACGAAGGTCGCCAATATGGCTATCCACGCGCCACCCCAGCGAACTGACGGTGGCGTGCCAGAGCGGATCGCTATATTGCGGCGAGGTCGCACTGTCACCAAATTCATTGTAAATTGATGTCGTTGAACCATCGTAATGCCAGACTGCCACTGGCCCGGTCATCACATTCGCTGATAATGGAATATTAAGGCCAATACTCATTGTACTGACGGCATCCATCGGCGTTTTATCCGGCAGATTGAAGGCAACGCCGGGCCCACTCTGCGCTGAGCGAATGCGTTCTTCCAGGATATCGTTATAACGCGGCTGGTGATCGCTATCCCATGTATAGCGTTGCGGCATATTATTTTGCGAATCGATCGCGATATATTCTTGTTGCCAGGCAAATGCCGAATGGCTGAAAAGCAGACAAGCAGGCACTACCGCTATCAAACGGCCACTGTATTTAATTTTCATCAGTGCGACTCCGCAAAAGAGCCAAATCGGCGTAATTGTTATCGTTTTTGTTGGGCAAAGGCGAGGGTAGATATCCCTTACCTAACTATTATCTTTTTCGCAGGCACGTCAAGCCTGCAACATACATAATTTTGATCAACATCAGCAACGGAGAAGGATATGCAGCGTTGTGGTTGGGTGACTCAAGACCCGCTTTATCTGGCTTATCACGATGAAGAGTGGGGCGTCCCGCAAATGGATGGTAAGAAGCTATTTGAAATGATCTGCCTTGAAGGACAACAGGCGGGTTTATCATGGATTACGGTGCTTAAAAAACGTGAAAACTACCGTAATGCCTTTCATCAGTTCGATCCTGAAAAGGTGGCCGCTATGGGGCCAGATGATGTCGAGCGCCTGCTGCTGGATGCCGGGATTATTCGCCATCGCGGTAAAATTGAGGCAATTATCGGCAATGCCCGCGCCTGGCTTGCAATGGAACAAAATGGCGAACCTTTTGCCCCGTTTGTCTGGTCCTTTGTCGATAACGAACCGCAGGTTACCCGGGCCGCCACGCCAGGTGATATACCTACCTCAACACCTGCGTCCGACGCACTTTCAAAGGCGCTTAAGAAACGCGGCTTCAAATTTGTCGGCACCACCATTTGCTACTCTTTCATGCAAGCCTGCGGTCTGGTTAATGACCATATTACGGGCTGTTTCTGTCATCCCGGAGGTCGGCATGATCCGCGAGTGGCACAGTAAAGATTTTACTCCTCTGTTGCGCCTGTGGCTTGAAAGCACCACCTATGCGCACCCGTTTATTACGCCAGCGTACTGGCAAGAGAGCGAGATGTTGGTGCGCGAAGTTTACCTCCCGTCGGCCCGTACCTGGGTCTGGGAGGAAGACGATAAGCTGTACGGTTTTGTCAGTGTGATGGATGCACAGTATATCGGGGCGTTATTCGTCTGCCCTGACGCACTACGCAAAGGGATTGGCTCCGCGCTGCTTGATCACGTCAAGCAGCGCTTTGATACCTTGAGCCTGGAGGTGTATCAGAAAAACGAGCGGGCGGTGAAGTTCTATCACGCACAGGGCTTTCGCATAGAGGACAGCGCCTGGCAGGAAGAGACTCAGCACCCGACCTGGATCATGAACTGGCAGGCGGATCAAACGCCGTCAGCGTAAGCGCCGGACCGTTGTATTTTTCCATCCACACCAGTGCGGTATTCCCCGCACAGCCATTCCCCAGCTTTGAGCTGGGGAGATCTTTTGTCAGCACGTTAACCGCGCCGTTTTTACAGATCCCCCCTTCGGCACGCTCAAGGTCCGGCCATGCGCCCTGGTGAATACAAATCACGCCGGGTTTGATCCCTTCGCTGACCACTGCGCCAGCCAGCACCTGTCCGCGTTGGTTCCAGACGCGGACCAGGTCGCCATCAGCAATACCGCGCGCTTTCGCGTCGCGCGGATGCAACGTCACCGGTTCGCGCCCCGCCACTGCATACTGCTCGCGAAGTGACGAATAGTTAAGCTGGCTGTGCAGACGATGCGCCGGGTGAGCGGAAAGCAACTGCAACTGCTCCGGTAGGGCGTTGCCATGCCATTCATCCGGCTCAAGCCACATTGGATGCGGCGGGCAGTCGGCATAACCAAAACCGGCAATGCGCGCCGAGTAGATTTCAATTTTGCCACTGTCGGTTTTGAGCGGATGCGCCAGTGGGTCACGACGGAAATCAGCGAAGCGTACAAAGCGGGCATTCTCTTCACTTTCTGGCATTTCAATCAGGGCATTCGCTTCCCAGAACTCGGCAAACGGCGGCAACGTAACCTGCTGGCTCGCGCCGCGCTGTCGGGCGATATCGTAGAAGGTTTCCAGCCACGCCAGATCGCTCTTCCCTTCTGTAAAGCGCTCGCGTCCGCCCGGCTCCCAAAGCTCACTGAGATCGGCGAACACCTCGAAATCGTCACGCGCTTCATCGCGCGGGGGAACCACACGCTTCATCGGCACCAGATGCTGGTTGCTGTAATCGCCCGTCATGGTCATATCGTTACGTTCAAACGATGTGGTGGCAGGCAGTACGATATCTGCGTGCTTTGCTGCTGCGGTCCAGAAACATTCGGAAATGACGACCAGTTCCGGCTTCTGCCAGGCGCGTATCAGCCGGTTAGTGTCCTGATGGTGGGTAAAGTTGGCGCCACCTGCCCACCAGATAAACTTAATCTCCGGGAAGTGTCGGTCCATACCATTGTGCTGATAGAACGCTCCCGGTTTTTCCAGCGCTTCAATAATGCGCGCCACGGGGATTTTTTCGACCGCCTCAATACCGTCTTTAACGCAACCCTGCATCGATGCCAGTACCGCCGCCCGGCGCGTGGGGTTACCGCCATTGGCAAAATGGTACGACAGGCCAAAGCCGCCGCCAGGGGTGCCAATCTGGCCGAGCATCGCCGCCAGCGTCACCAGCATCCAGTGTTTCTGCTCGCCATACTGCTGACGCTGCATCCCCCAGCCGGACATCAACATTGTGGTGTTTTCGTGGAAAAGTTTCGCCAGTTCGCGAATTTTCTCCGCCGGAATACCGCAAATCTCCGCCGCCCACTCTGCCGTTTTTGCCACGCCGTCGCTTTTTCCGGTCAGGTATTCAGCAAAGATGCTATAGCCTTCCGTACAGCGGGCCAGAAAAGCTTCATCCTGCCAGCCATTTTCCACCAGCGTATGGGCGATACCGAGCATCATCGCCACATCGGTCCCCATGTGCGGCGCTAACCATTCCATACTGTCGCCAAAGAAATCGACGGTCTCCGATCGCATCGGATCGATGCAGATCAGCCGTTTGCCGCTTTTGCGTAAGGCATCGAAATAGCCGATACCCTGCTCATCGGAGGCGTTCCACGCGATTTTCAGCGTGTTTAATGGGTTAGCGCTCCACAGCACCACCACATCGGTGTGCTCCAGGACTAACGGCCAGCTGGTTTGTTGTTGATACACCTCGTTGCCGCCGACCACATACGGCATGATCGCCTGCGCCGCGCCGGTAGAATAGTCCCCCAGATGGCCGGTATAGCCGCCGGCAAGGCTCATATAACGCTGCAACAGTGTCGCCGCTTTATGCAGCACGCCGTTCGACCGCCAGCCGTAAGATCCGGCGAAAATGGATGCCGGGCCATGCGCCTCACGAATACGTTTGTGCTGCTGATGGATGAGGGCGAGCGCATCATCCCAGGAGACGCGGACAAACTCATCCTCTCCGCGAACGCCCTGCGGACGGTCCGGAGACGCCAGGAAGCCTTTACGTACCATCGGGAAACGGACGCGGGTTTTACTGTGGACCTGGTCGCGCACCACCGTTTGCAGTGAGTTAGGGTGGTTGGTGGGAAGCGCCCCGCGTGAAGAGAGCACCGTTTCGCCGTCGGTTTCAACCAACATCGGCCCCCAGTGGGCTGCCGTAAGAACTGTTTTAACTGCAGAGTTTGCCAAAGCGCGCTCCTGATGCATGCAGGTGGCGACAGCGTCATCTCGCTGTCTTGTGAAATAATCAATGTCGCGCTCTATCATCCACACGCGCGGCGAATTGGCAAAGAATTAAACGGCATGATAGCCACGCAGAAGGCGATAAGCGGTATGTTCCCCCTTGCCAGTGCGGATTTTCGCGCTATCGTGTGGTCTCACAACTACCGCGAGGGAAGCACTTATGGCGAAAACGACGCGCCCGACGATAAGCGATGTCGCGAAAGCGGCAAAAACGGGCAAAACCAGCATTTCACGCTACCTGAACGGTGAAAAACATCTCCTGTCGGATGCCTTGCTGGCGCGAATTGAACATGCCATTGCCGAACTCGATTACCGCCCAAGCCTGATGGCACGCAACCTCAAGCATGGTCGCACCCGCCTGATTGGTCTTATTATCGCCGATATCACCAACCCTTATTCCGTGCATGTGCTGAGCGGCATCGAAGCGGCCTGCCGGGAAAAGGGCTTCACCCCGCTGGTCTGTAATACCAACAATGAAGTCGATCAGGAATTGCATTACCTGGACCTGCTGCGTAGCTATCAGGTGGAGGGCATCGTGGTGAACGCGGTCGGGATGCGCGAAGAGGGGCTAAACCGGCTGCAGCAATCGTCTTTGCCCATGGTGCTGATTGACCGCAAGATCCCCGATTTTGCCTGTGATGTCGTAGGGTTAGACAATACTCAGGCCGCCACGACCGCCACCGAGCATCTGATTGAACAAGGCTTTGAAGCGTTGCTGTTCCTGAGCGAACCGCTGGGAACGGTGAATACGCGCCGGGAACGCCTGGACGCCTTTCGCGCAACGCTTGCCCGCTACCCCGGCATGGTGGCCGAAAACGCCGAAACGCCGCTGCATGAAAGCAGCCAGATTGATAACGCGCTACGCCAGTTTCACGCCAGCCATCGGGGGATGCGTAAAGCCGTTATCTCCGCCAACGGCGCACTGACGCTGCAGGTCGCCCGCTCACTGAAACGTATCGGTCTGCACTGGGGTAGCGATATCGGCCTGCTTGGCTTTGATGAGCTGGAATGGGCTGAGCTGGCCGGTGTGGGCATCACTACTCTCAAACAGCCGACCTGGCAAATCGGCTATGCCGCTGTAGAACAAGTCGTTGAGCGTATCGAAGGCAACAGCGATACCGTCCGCGAGCGGGTCTTTTCCGGGGAGCTCATCGTGCGCGGTTCAACTGCGCGATAATTAACCTTCGTGATGACGATCATAAATTCGATGCACCGTGCTTTTCTTTGGAACCGGTTCCATCTAGCGTTAAAGACAAGCAAATTGTCTTTAACTCCTGGGAAGCCGGAAGATGAAAAGAAAAATCATCGTTGTCACCGCCGCCTATGGCAGCGAACAAATTAACGCGATGGGCGGCCAGTGCGCCGTCCTGCCGCTGATTGCCAACGCAGGTGCAGACGGCGTGGAGATACGCCGCGAACTGTTAAGCGATCAGGAATTGAGCAGCCTCTCAACGCTTGCCGCCACCATTGAAGACCACCGGTTACTGGCCTGTTACTCCGCGCCCGAAGCGCTGTGCCTGCAAGATGGTTCTCTTAATCCCCATTTACCTGCCTTGCTTGAAGAAGCACGCACGCTTAAGGCGCTGTGGCTTAAAGTCTCCCTCGGCCATTATCAACATAAAAACGTACTGGAAACCTTACGCGGCTGGCTCGCAGAGAGCGGCATGGCGCTGGTAGTGGAAAACGATCAGACCGAATGCGGCCAACTGGCGCCGATGCAACGTTTTAAGGCCGCCTGCTCTGCCATGGCGCTGCCGGTGACGCTCACCTTCGACACCGGCAACTGGGTATGGGTCGGCGAGTCGCCGGAAGCCGCTGCTCATCTTCTGGCGCCTGCGGTGAGCTATATTCATGTGAAGGCAGCCATCCCACACCATGAGAATTATCGCGCCGTGGCGCCGGATAAAGCCGATGAACGCTGGCTTGCCCTGTTAAACCAGCTGCCGCCTGATGCCCCGCGTGGTATTGAGTTTCCACTTGAAGGCGACGACCTGACCGCCGTCACCCGTCACTACGTCGATTTATTACGTGAGGAGTAACGCCATGCATAACTCGCTTGATGTCATCACGATTGGCGAAGCCATGGCCATGTTTGTCGCCACAGAAACCGGCGAGCTTGCCGATGCAGAACACTTTGTGAAGCGCGTTGCGGGCGCGGAGCTGAATGTGGCTACAGGCCTGGCGCGACTGGGAATGAATGTCTGCTGGATCAGCCGCGTAGGCGATGACAGTTTTGGACGTTTTGTTCTTAACTCGCTGAAAAAAGAGAATATTGACACTCGCGGCGTCACCATCGATGGACGTTACGCAACGGGCTATCAGCTTAAATCGAAAGCCGAAAATGGAACCGATCCCATCGTGGAGTATTTCCGCAAAGGATCGGCGGCCAGTCACCTTTCAACGGAGGATTTTCACGCCGCGGCATTCAACGAAGCGCACCACTTGCATTTGAGCGGCGTTGCCGCCGCGCTCTCTGCGACATCGTATGAACTACTGGAACATGCGGCAGCGGCCATGAAAGCACAGGGCAAGACTATTTCCTTCGACCCGAATCTGCGCCCGGTACTGTGGAAAAGCGAAGCGGAGATGGTAGAGAAACTTAACCGCCTCGCTTTCCAGGCTGACTGGGTGTTACCAGGATTGAAAGAAGGCGTGATCCTGACCGGGCAGCAGTCGCCGGAAGGCATCGCGGATTTTTACCTGCAGCGCGGCGTAAAAGCGGTGGTGATTAAAACCGGCCCGGATGGCGCCTGGTACAAAACCGCCAGTGGCGAACAAGGCGCGGTCGCCCCGGTAAAAGTGGATAACGTGGTCGATACCGTCGGAGCAGGGGATGGTTTCGCCGTCGGTGTAATTAGCGCTCTGCTGGAAGGTAAGACAATGCAGCAGGCCGTACGGCGCGGCAACAAGATTGGCTCGCTTGCCATCCAGGTGCTGGGTGACAGCGAGGGACTGCCCACACGTGAAGAACTGGGTGAATGATTCCCCTTCCCCTGTCCTCTCACACAGGAAAAGGGAGAAGAACATCGTAGCGGACTTATCCCCTCTCCCGTGAAGGAGAGGGTTAGGGTGAGGGGCGAACCCCATCACTAAAAGTAACAAAGCCACCCTGGACCCTACAAACAGGCGGCGCAAACCTCAACCATAGAGGCAACATTATGAAAAGCTCGACAAATGCAGCAAAACGCTGGCTTTACATCATGCCGATTGTTTTCATCACTTACAGTCTGGCCTACCTCGACCGGGCGAACTTTAGCTTCGCCTCCGCCGCCGGGATCAACGACGACTTAGGTATTACCAAAGGGGTCTCTTCCCTTCTCGGCGCGCTGTTCTTTCTGGGCTATTTCTTCTTCCAGATCCCCGGTGCGATTTATGCGGAGCGCCGCAGTGTTCGCAAACTGATTTTTGTCTGCCTGATTCTGTGGGGTGGCTGTGCGTCACTGACCGGGATGGTCACCAATATCCCCATGCTCGCCGCCATTCGCTTTATTCTCGGCGTGGTAGAAGCTGCGGTAATGCCCGCCATGCTGATCTATATCAGCAGTTGGTTTACCAAATCGGAACGTTCACGTGCCAACACTTTCCTGATCCTCGGTAACCCGGTCACCGTGTTGTGGATGTCTGTGGTCTCAGGTTATCTGATCCAGGCGCTCGGCTGGCGCGAAATGTTCATCATCGAAGGGGTTCCCGCCATTATCTGGGCCTTCGCCTGGTGGATGCTGGTCCGTGACAAACCTGCGCAGGTTGGCTGGCTGTCAGAGAGCGAAAAGTCTGCCCTGCAAACACAGCTTGACCAGGAACAGCAAGGTATCAAAGCGGTACGCAATTACGGCGAAGCCTTCCGCTCTCGTAACGTTATTCTGCTTTGCATGCAATATTTTGCCTGGAGTATTGGTGTTTACGGTTTTGTTCTGTGGCTGCCTTCCATCATCCGTAACGGCGGAGCCAACCTCGGAATGGTCGAAGTGGGCTGGCTCTCATCTGTTCCGTACCTCGCCGCGACCATTGCGATGATTCTGGCCTCCTGGGCATCGGACAAGCTGCAAAATCGTAAGCTGTTTGTCTGGCCACTGTTGCTGATTGGCGGCTTTGCCTTTATCGGCTCCTGGGCGGTCGGGGCAAACCACTTCTGGGCCTCTTATACCCTTCTGGTGATCGCCGGTGCTGCCATGTACGCCCCCTACGGCCCGTTCTTTGCCATCATCCCGGAAATGCTGCCGCGTAACGTTGCGGGCGGTGCCATGGCGCTTATCAATAGTATGGGTGCGCTCGGCTCTTTCTTTGGCTCCTGGTTCGTTGGTTACCTCAATGGCGCGACGGGCAGCCCGGCGGCATCGTACATTTTTATGGGGGTGGCACTTTTTGCATCTGTATGGCTTACTTTAATTGTTAAGCCTGCTAATGATAAAACAATTCCGACAGGCGCTCGTCACGCCTGAAATTCAACGAGGGAGAACTCATGAAGCCGTCCATCATCCTGTACAAAGCATTGCCTGATGATCTGAAACATCGCCTGGAAGCGCATTTCACCGTCACGCAGGTGGCCAACCTGCGACCGGAAACGGTGGAGCAACACGCCGACGCGTTCGCCAGTGCCGAAGGCCTGCTGGGTTCCAGTGAAAAGGTGGACGCTTCACTGCTGGCAAAGATGCCAAAACTGCGTGCCGCATCGACCATTTCAGTGGGTTACGACACCTTTGATGTGGACGCGCTGAATGCAAAAAATATTCTGTTAATGCACACCCCAACCGTACTGACCGAAACCGTGGCCGATACCATCATGGCGCTGGTGCTGAGTTCCGCACGTCGGGTGGTGGAAGTGGCGGAACGAGTGAAGAAAGGTGAATGGACAAAGAGCATTGGTCCTGACTGGTTTGGCGTTGACGTACACCACAAAACGCTTGGCATTGTAGGCATGGGGCGCATCGGTCTGGCGCTGGCGCAACGTGCGCACTTTGGTTTCGGTATGCCGATTCTCTATAACGCGCGCCGCCAGCATCAGGAAGCGGAGAGCCGTTTCCATGCCCGCTACTGCGATCTGGATACGCTGCTTAAAGAGTCTGACTATGTGGTCCTCGTCCTACCCTATACCCAGGAAACGCACCACCTGATCAACGCAGAGAAATTCGCCATCATGAAATCTTCAGCGATTTTTGTGAATGCGGGTCGCGGTCCGGTTGTCGATGAGAAAGCCCTCGTTGAGGCGCTGAAAAAAGGCGAGATTCATGCAGCCGGTCTGGATGTGTTTGAGAAGGAACCTTTGCCGGTGGACTCCCCTCTGCTGACGTTACCCAACGTAGTCGCACTGCCGCACATCGGTTCTGCCACTCATGAAACACGCTACGGTATGGCCGCCTGCGCGGTGGATAATCTCATCGATGCGCTCAATGGCAAGGTCGAGAAAAACTGCGTCAATCCGCAGGTTATGAAGTAAGCCCCCCGACGAAAACAAAAAAGAGGCGATGATGTCGCCTCTTTTTTTTTCAGAAATTCCTGGCTTACTGCGTCGCATTCACCGTGGCAGTCCAGGCCTGCGTAAATGCCTGATGCTGAGACGCCAGCGGCCCAATCAGCGCATTATACTGGCTGGCCTGCTGTGAGGTCGGGAACTGGATGCCATTGGCAACAAAGCTCACCTGCGTACCCTGCTGAGCAATGAAATCGCCCACCTGTACCAGCTGTTGCGTAAAGATTTGTGCTGCCGGGATCAGCGGTTGCAGCGCGTTCGCTGGCGCGGTAACCACTTTCGAATACACCTGCTCGAAGACCGGTTTCAAATCATCCGCCTGTTTCAGGCTGGCATGGGCTGTATCTGCCTGCACTTTCGCATTCTGCAATTGCTGACTCAGCACGCCGAGAGAACCATTTGCCTGACGCAGCGGCTCACGCTGGGTCATATAATCCTGCGGTACGCGAATCGCGTTCACGCTATCCACCACCGGACGCAGACCAGAATCCATTGCCTGATTCACCTGCTGGGAATAGCCATACAGAATGGCGTAATCAGAGACGAAGGGGCCAAATTGTTTTTTCTGGTCAGCCGTCAGCGCGGGAAGACGTTCACTGCTACGCATCGCCGTATTTTGCAGGAAATCGATAAATGCCTTGCGCTGATCGCCTTCTTTATCAAAACACCCACTCAGGCCAACTACCATTAACAACGCCGCAAGAGGCGCAAACCAGCGAGAGCAGGACTTACCTGTCGCCATTTTAATACTCCTTTCACCCAAAAATGCGCACAACGAAACACGCGTGCCTGACGGCTTACAAGGATAGTCCAGGTCGGCGTCTCAGGATACCCTTTTCCATGCTTTCTTATTAACGCCGGGGCAAACCTCACGCCGTCTCGTCATGCGATTTTTTGCTAACGATTTACAAAAAAATACGTATTTATTCCTGGGCTTGCGTAATCAAGCAATTAACGTTTAGCGAAACGTTTGAATATGCATTTCAAAAGCATGAAAAGCCTTTTAATTCGCGATATATCCTTGTTGCTGCCCCACGCCAGCGGTTTTAGCGACTATTCTTACTGGTGCTGTATCACTATCCGCTGTGTGTTTTTAGAGGAGTTCTCAATGGAATATAAAGATCCGATGTTTGAGCTGCTGAGCAGTCTGGAACAGATTGTCTTTAAAAAAGATGTAGCGCAAGCGGTTACCCTGACCCAAAAGCCTAATTCTTTTAATGAGTTTGAACAATTACGACGTGGCACTGGGTTAAAAATCGATGATTTTGCACGCGCAATGGGTGTTAGCGTAGCAATGGTTCAGGAATGGGAATCAAAACGTGTTCGCCCTTCAGCAACCGAAATGAAACTGATGCGCCTGATCCATTCAAATCCGATGCTCAGTAAACAGTTAATGGAATAAGCATGGCTGTCAAAACCCCCGCAACGACGGGGGTCAATACCCTCTTACTTCCTTTCACAGTGCCATTTTCCTCCTCGCCACTCTATCTGATGCGTTAAGTGTAACGCCTGCAGAAAGGCCTCATCATGTGAAACCACGACTATGGCGCCCGGAAAGGTCGACAACGCCAGTTCAATCGCCTGCGTCGAGTTCAAATCAAGGTGGTTGGTGGGTTCATCAAGCAAAAGCAGCTGTGTCGCCTCGCGACGCCAGAGCACGCAGGCCAGCGCCGCTTTCAGGCGCTCTCCACCGCTTAATGCCGCCAGCGGCAATGTCACTTTATCTGCCCTCAGGTGCAGTTGTGCCAGGCGGGTTCGCAGCACCCCCTCCTCCAGCGGCGTATCGCCGGCGTTAAGGTGTGCCAACACCGATAGGGAAAGATCCAGCTGTGACAAATGCTGGTCGAGATACGCCGTAGCGACCGATACCTGACACGCGCCAGCCAGGGGGTTTTCTTCTCCGGACATTACGCGCAGCAGGGTCGATTTTCCACAACCGTTTGGCCCGCGCAGGGCTACACGCATCGGTCCGTTCATTCGCCAGTTGAGAGGAGACGGCACACCATAGGGTAAGATCAGGTTATCCATGACCAGCACCTGTTTCCCCTCGGCCACCTGGCTGCCCGGCAGGGTAAACATGACTGGCGCCTCTTCTTCAACTCGCTCCCGGGCCTGTGCCACTGCGGTATTCAGCGCCTCGTTCTGTTCGCGGTGCTGTCGACGCAACGTGCCTGTCCGCTCCTTCGCTGCCCCTTTGTATTTCACTCGCTCGAACGAGGCGATGTTGAGCGTATCGACAGTGCGCAAGGTCTGGGCTGAACGTCGCTGGCTTGCATCATGCTCTTTTTGCAAGCGCTGTCGGGTTCGACGCCGCTCGGTGGCCGCATGCTCCAGCGCTGCGTAAGCCGCCTGTTGTTCAGCTTCCCGTTGACGTTGGTAGTCAGCGTAGTTGCCGCCGAAGTTCCGTAGCCCGGCAGGAGATAATTCGAGAATACGCGGCATCAGGGACAGTACTTCCCGGTCGTGGCTGGCGACCAGCGTCCCTCCCTGCCAGCGGGAAAGCCGCGCATAAAACCATTCCCGACCTTTCCTGTCGAGATGGTTGGTCGGTTCATCAAGCAGCAGGTAATCGGCGTCTGCCATCAACGCCGCGCACAGCAGCGCGCGTACCCGTTCGCCGCCGCTCAATTCTGCCGCAGGCCGCGCCGGGATGAACGGAGGCAGAGCGGCATCCAGAAAAGCCGCCGTCAGGCGCTCTTCCAGATCCCAAAAGCCCTCCATACGTTCGAGATCTTCCGGCAGATAATCACCCGACTCGATACGCCGACGCGCGGCAAAAACCGCGTCATAACCCAGCAATTCAGCCAGCGTTGTCGACGGAGAAATCACGTGTTGTTGGGCAACATAGGCCACAGAACCAAAACGTTCGATATGTCCGGATGCAGGGAGTTCCCTCCCCGCCAGCAGATGCAGTAAGCGGCTTTTACCACAGCCGTTGCGCCCGACCAGCCCGCACAACGCGGGTTCGAGCGAAAGAGAAATGGGGCCAAAAAGCGTCACGCCCGTCGCAAATTGACAGGTGACCTGATGCAAAATAAATGAGGGAGATTGGGCATACTGAGCCATAAGCACTCCTGAATGAAATCAATACATCCCCTGCTCGCGATATGCGCAAAGCAAGGATTCGAAATCAGCAGGTGTGTTTATCCATTTTCAGTCGGCCTCAGTAAGACGAGGGGTTCGTCGGGGCAAAGGATAGCCGTATCGCAGTGAGGATTTCAAGGGTAATGTTTTTGAAAATCCCACCCCGCAAGTACAGTGCGCGCTGGCGTATCGCGTCAGAGAAAGAGTCCATCGCATAATGGACTCTTTTATTTTTTACCGAAGAGAGGGGGAACTTGTCGTCGCTTACGGTTTTACCCGTTTACCGGTTTCATCCACCACCCGCTCGCCATCTTCTTTCGTAAAGGCGCCTTTCTGAGCCTCCGGAAGAATATCCAGTACGACGTCCGAAGGCCGACATAAGCGGGTACCCAGCGGAGTCACCACGATGGGGCGATTGATCAAAACAGGATGCTGGAGCATAAACCCGATGAGTTGCTCATCGGTAAATTTATCTTCCGCCAGACCGAGCTGTTCATACGGTTCCACATTTTTTCGCAGTAAGTCCCGCACCGCGATCCCCATCGCCGAAATAAGCGTCACCAGTTCATCATGAGTCGGCGGTGTATCAAGGTAATAAATAATTGTCGGTTCGTTTCCACTGTTGCGGATCATCTCCAGGGTGTTACGTGAAGTGCCGCAGGCCGGGTTGTGGTAGATAGTAATGCTGCTCATTTCAGTATCTCATTACAGGGTGACAGAGAGCCGCAGCGCAAGCGCGGCCAGCGTGACAAATAAGACGGGAAGCGTCATGGCGATACCGGTACGGAAGTAATAGCCCCAGGTAATGGTCACCTTTTTTTGCGACAGGACATGCAACCACAGCAAGGTGGCCAGACTGCCAATGGGGGTGATCTTAGGGCCAAGATCGCAGCCAATAATGTTGGCATAAATCATCGCCTCTTTAACGACGCCTGTCGCTGTACTCCCGTCAATCGACAGCGCGCCAATCAGCACGGTTGGCATATTGTTCATGATGGAAGACAGAAATGCCGTCAGGAAGCCAGTCCCCAGCGTCGCAGTCCATAATCCCTTGTCAGCCAGAATATTCAGCATGCCAGAAAGGTAGCCCGTGAGACCGGCGTTGCGCAGGCCATACACCACCAGGTACATACCCAGCGAGAAAATAACGATCTGCCAGGGCGCGCCGCGCAGCACTTTCCCGGTATTAATGGCGTGACCTTTTTTGGCAATGGCAAACAACACTGCAGCACCGACCGCGGCAATTGCGCTGACAGGGATACCCAGCGGCTCCAGCACGAAGAAACCTGCAAGCAGAAATACCAGGACAACCCACCCCGCTTTAAATGTTGCCGGATCTTTGATGGCGCTGGAGGGGGATTCTAGTAACTCAATGTCATAACTCGTCGGGATATCCCTGCGAAAGAACAAATGCAACATAATCAGCGTGGCAGCGATAGCCGCAATATCAACGGGAACCATGACTGAAGCGTATTCGGTAAAACCAATGTGGAAGAAGTCAGCAGAGACAATGTTCACAAGGTTGGAGACAATCAGCGGCAGGCTGGCGGTATCGGCAATAAATCCTGCTGCCATCACGAAAGCCAGCGTCGTCCCTTTACTGAACCCCAGCGCCAGCAGCATGGCTATCACTATCGGTGTCAAAATCAGGGCCGCACCATCGTTAGCAAACAGCGCCGCCACCGCTGAACCAAGCAATACAATCCATGTAAACAGCAGACGGCCATTCCCTCTTCCCCAGCGGGAAACGTGCAGTGCCGCCCACTTAAAGAAGCCAGACTCATCGAGCAACAGGCTGATAATGATCACGGCAATAAATGCAGCCGTCGCGTTCCAGACGATATTCCAGACGACGGGAATATCACTGATGTGGATGACTCCTGAACCCAGCGCCAACACGGCGCCAATACTGGCGCTCCACCCGATACTCAGGCCTTTAGGTTGCCAGATGACCAGCACCAGCGTCAGTAAAAAAATACTCCCAGCCAACAGCATTTCAGACTCCCTTATATATGTTTATACGAATATGTTTTGATATCAGCAGGCGAGACAAGCCGATTTTGCCAGCCATCCAC